>Ga0187886_1000223_pt1 | contig 77370 bp, 63 predicted proteins | sample June2016WEW_20_1_FD_133001 | JGI IMG/M metagenome (GOLD analysis project Ga0187886, IMG submission 133001) | Peatland microbial communities from SPRUCE experiment site at the Marcell Experimental Forest, Minnesota, USA - June2016WEW_20_150 | ecosystem: Environmental > Terrestrial > Soil >... | reverse complement strand
GTGGGAGAAGGAGCGGGTCGTCGAGGTCGCCCGGGAGTATCCGGAGAAGTCCTGCCGCGAGATCGCCTGGCTCATGACGGATAAGAGGGAATACTTCATATCAGAGAGCAGCGTCTATCGGATGGATTTTCCGACTGACAGGCCTGACACTTCACGTCCCGACACCCCTCCCGGTCCGTTGGCCCAAAATGACACTGGCTGAAAAAACCTAACCTTGCTCAGTGTACCACCGCTCGAGAGAGATTTTCAACTCGATTGGCCCGCCGGGACCTTGACCCTCCCATTCATTTCTCATTCAATGATTCTGGATGAGTGGCCTGGCCAGCCCTTTGAGCGGGGCAGGTCACAACCTCAACCCTCGATCTCTTACCCTTCTTTTTTCTCTTTCCCGTCCAGCTTATTCTCCAGCAGGTTGATGCCCTGCAAAATAATAAAGGCCTCGTCGTCGGTCTTGATATCGAGGACAATGTCGGATTTCTTCAGGAGGCCCTTCATCCTGTCCGACAGATAAGCGATTGAGTTGGAGATGTAAAACGGGAAGTACCAAAAATAGCCAAACGCCAGGAGCACGCAAAAGACCCCAATTCCAGCCATGAGGTGGATGATCCTGGCCGAATCATGCTTCGCCGTCTGGCTTTTCCGCTCGACAGCCTGCATGTTGAGATCGTTGATGTCGCTAATGGCGTGCCTGAGCTTATCAAAGGCAGGCTGGTATTCGTTGAAATACAGGGCGCGCCCGCTCTCCCCCTTGACGATTCGAAGGCAGAGGTTTGTGTACAAAACATAAACCTGGTTTACCGTGGCCACGTATTCGCTTTCATGGATTTCGGTGATGTTGCCATTTTCGAACTTGAGGTTGTTTTCGAATTCGGTCTGGCCGGATTCAAAGAGCTTCAAGTAGTAGTCAGAAGTCTTTTGATCATCGGTGGGGTTGAAGACGATGCTGCTGATGGCCGTCCGCATATCTTCGAGGGCCGAGCTCATGTTCTTGGAGAAGACGAGGGATTTGTAGTTATCTTTCAGGATGTTCTCGGCGTCTTGCGAGAGTTTGCCGATATGGTAGGAATAGAAAATCACTAAAATAAAGATGATGAGGAACAAGAATCCCAAGCCCAAGGTCAGTTTCTTCTTGAGTGTCATGATGCCTCCAGAGAGAAACCCGTCTCTTTCATGATAATGACTTTATTGTAGTCCGATTCGCAGCAAATGGGAATGTTCCGGGCTAAACAGCCGGGGCCGGCTCGGCGGCCGTCGAAAATTTCCGTATTTATTCGCCCGAGAAGGATTTCCCAGGGCCGTCCGAATGGGAATTATGGACAATCGCCGGGCAAATTATGTCTCGGGAAAAACGCTCCGTCAAACGCCGGCCTGCAGCCTTTAGCCCCGAGGACCCCAGGTCCTGTAATAGGCGACGTATGCAAAAAAATGGTTGGGACCGTGAAGGTCCCGGCCGGTGGAGAACATGAGGATCTGCCCTTTCCCGACGGACAGAAGCGCGCCCAGGTTGACGCCGGTTTCGCCAGTTTCTCCGAGGGCCCTCGGGGAATTGGTTATGACTTCCGCGCCGACGGTCATCCATTTGGAAAGGTCGCGCTGGGCTTCCCAGCCGAGCACCCAATAATTCCTGTTTCCCGGACCCGGGTTGATCCAATAACCCCCTCCTCCGTAAGTCGTCCAGGCTCCCCAACTTTTTTGTAGCCAGATCGGCAAAAAAACCTGAATATGACCACTCCCCAAGCCGCGGCTCGGGCTGCCGGCGGGCAGTTCGATATGGGGGAACGTCCCGATCTGGGGCCTTGAGCGGGTTTCGCCGACAAACCTGAACTTGACCCCGAATTCGATATCACCGGGGCCGTATTGGAATGGGAGCCCTTTCGGCTTGGCATAGGCCATCGGCATAATCAGGTGGAGCTGAACGTTCGAGACGGCCCCATAATTGACCTCGACATGCGGCAGAGTGCCCGAAACAGCATCGCTCGTGATGAAATGCTGGGAGGCGAGGTAGAATTCCCAATTGTGGAGGTCCACAGGAACAGGGTCATCCGTAAAAAAAGGCGGCCCAGCCCAGAGAGCCAATGAAAAGGCAAGCGCGAAAATGAGCCACGAAAAGAGCGGGAGGACCGTTTTCATCAAGGGGTTCCTCTCGAAAAAATTATAGCCGCGGAAGGCCTTCCGGTCAAACAGAGCCAGGGCCGTGCGGGAATGGTCTGGGCGGCTGGGAATCGGGACGCTCCATAATGAACCCGGCAGCCCTCGGGAGAACGGATACGCGGAGTCGTTGATCGGGAAGTTGAGGGATGAATTATTGGATGGGAAGATCTTTCATACTCTTGCTCAAAAATGATGGCATTCCGCCCGGGGAAACGTGTCAAGAACTTGAAAAGGAGCGCTAAGGTTCGGCTATTTGGCCTTAGGGTCCTCCTCCATCAATCCAAACTTGTTGCCTTCTGGATCGAGGCAGACAGCGAGCCATCCGACTCCGGGGATGGCCATCTTGGGAGCGACCAACTTTCCCCCGACGGCTTCGATCTTGGCCACGAACGCGTCGACCGAGGGCACACCGATCGTGTTCATCGTATGTCCCCCGGGGTCCTGCCTCCGACCGATGCCACCGTTGATCCCGGGCTTATTGTCGGGCCCTGTGGTGATCATCCAGTACTCCACGGGCCCGTTCCATTTCTCGGCCTTCCAGCCAAAAACGGTTCCATAGAATTTGACGGCCCGACTCGGGTCATCGGCGTAAATGTCGAAATGGACGATACGGTTCATCTGTCCCTCCTAATCCTATAAGATTACTAAGAATATACACTTCTCCGGCTTCGATTTCAAGCGTGGCAGCGGAGCTTCCATCTCTGACAGGAGGGGATTACTTTCCCGGCCTCGCATCCAGGCTCCATGGTCCCGCCCCCGCGGCCGAGAAGTAGAGCCAGACGAAATAGTAAAGCGCGGCGGCCATGCCGCCGTTCATGGTGGGCCAAAAGCCACGGGGGAGGTGGACCTGGAAATACGCCACGGCCATCTCGCCGGCAAGAAGGAACGCGACGGGGCGAGTGACGAGGCCGAAAAGGAGCAGGGCACCCCCGAACGTCTCCAGGATGCCGGCGAGACCCAGCTGGGACAGCAGCTTGACGGTGCCGACGTTCGGGGAAGGGCCGGCCGGAAAGCCTAAGAGCTTCATTGTTCCGGCCAGCATGAACATAAAGGCCACTGCGATGCGCAGCACGCTCTGCATGCGCGATCCCCAGGCCGACCACTTCGCCATGAGGCTCGACGCGGTCATGATAATCTTTCTCATAGGGCTCTCCTCTCGCCCGGAGTTAGTTTGTCATCTATGAAACCATCAAGATCTGCAACGCCACGAAAAATGATCGTGAGGATGTCAGGCATCGCCAGTGGGCAAGATGCTCGCGGTCTCGACCATCAGGACGATCGTCCGCTCAGGTGCGCGGGTGCGGTGGGTGACTCCCTTGGGCACCACGAAGCCTTGACGAGGCGCGAGCTCGACCGTCGTCTTCTCCAAATCGATGAGGAGGCGGCCCTCGATCACAAAGAAGAATTCATCATCATCGTCGTGCTTATGCCAATGATATTCGCCTTGCACGATCCCGAGGCGAACGAGGGAATCGTTGACCCGGCAGAGCGTCTGGTTGTACCAGCGGTCGGTGCATGCCGCGATCATTGAAGGGATGTCCACGAGCTCGAGAGGCTGGAAGAGGATGTCGAGGTGAGTCGCGTAGGGATATTGTTTCGGGGAATTCATGAGATCTCCTCCACGCTGCGTTCGGAGCCCTTCCGCGCCGCAATCAGGCTTACAACTTCTTATTCAGCACGTGCCGGTCTTCGACCCGATTCGTCAGTCCAGTCTTGTCGAAATACTCCAGGATGGCCTGGGCAAACTTCCGAGACAGGTTGAGCCGGTCCCGGAGTTCGGCGATCGTGACGCTGCCGTGACGCGCGATGAACCCGAGCGCGGCCTCCCGGGCCTCTTCGAGCGCTAGCCGGTGGTAAGTCACCTTGGCGCCCAGGCGGACGATCTTGCCGTCGCGGATCAGGCTGTCCAGGATATTCTTGAATAAAGACGGGGTTAAAGCAAGCCTCCGCTGGACCTCTTCCTCAAGGGGCGGAGCGAGCCGGGCGCTGCGGAAAGCCCCTTCGATCCTCGCCGCGATCTGCAGGTCGGCTGGCTTCATGCGGGCCTCGTGGCCGACGAGCCCGACCTGCGCCTCTTTCCTGAACAGCACGTTCGCCCGGCAGAGGTCATCCACGATGAGCTTCAGAGTCTGGGCCGCGCCCAGCTTGAGAAATTCTGCCCGGATGTCCGAATAGGGCATGAGCGGCCGCTCCGGGTTGGCCACAAAATATTTCCGGACCTCTGCGGCGACCCCATCCCTGAGGCCTTGATATACCGAATGGTGGAGATAGGTTTCGGTCTTCTCATGGTCGATCTTGACCAGCCCTGTCTCCGCCAGCAGCTCCCGCACGGACTCCTCGACCTCGACCTCGCACTTTCCGAGCTTGAGGGCGGCCTCCTTGACGCTCATGGGCGAGCTTGCCGCTTGGAGAAAGACCTGTTCAGCCGCGTCCCTTGCCTCGCCCCCCAGCTTCTTCATCCCTTCAAGGACCTGACCGCTAAATCTCTTGTGCTTTTTTGGGTTGGCGTCAAGGATTTGCCCTCCGCCGATGGTCACGAGAGGAGAGAACGACCTGATGACGAATCTGTCTCCGGGCAGGGCTACGGTCGGGCTCTCCAGGATGAGCTGGATCATGGCCGAGCCGCCGGGCTCGATCTTCTGGCCCTCGAGGACCGCCAGGCGCGCGATGACCTCGTCCGTGCCGATGTGGAGCCGGACGCGGTCCCGGTGTTTCACGTCCTTCTCCGCGCTCCGGAGGACGTCGAGGCGGGCGTCGAGCCGGACGGTGGGGGCGAGCGAGCCCTCGGCGCCCGCAACCTGGCCCCGGCGCAGGCCCTCTTTCTTCAGGTCCTGGAGGTTGATGGCCGTCCGCTTGCCGATGGCCGAGGCGTCCTTTTTTTCCTTGTGGACCTGGACGCCACGGACCCGGGACCTGAGCCCGTCAGGGAAGATCTCGACCCGGTCGCCCGCGCGGACCTGGCCGCCGAGCACGGTGCCGGCGACGACCGTGCCGAATCCCTGGATCGTGAAGACGCGGTCGATGGGCATCCGGAAAATCCCGCTGTCCGGGCGTTTGGCGACCTTCCGGCCGATCTCCTGGAGGACCGTCTTGACGTCCCCGAGCCCCGCTCCCGTGACGGAAGAGACGGGGAGGATGGGAGCACCCTCGAGAAAGGAGCCCCGGACAAAACTTCGGACCGCGCCGGTGAGCTCGGAGATCCGGGCCTCATCGACAAGATCGCTCTTGGTCAGAGCGACCGCCCCCAGCTTGATCCCGAGAAGCTGGAGGATGTCGAAATGCTCCCGCGTCTGGACCGAGATGCCTTCGTCGGCGGCGATGACAAAGAGGGCGGCGTCGACGTTGCTCGCGCCGGCGGCCATAGTCTTGACGAATTTCTCATGACCCGGGACGTCGATGAAGACGATTTGCTTCTCGTAGCCGGGGTCGTCCAGGAAAACGAACCCCAGCTCGATGGTCATCCCGCGTTCCTTTTCTTCGGGCAGGGTGTCGGGGTCGGTGCCGGTCAGGGCTTTGACGAGGGCGCTCTTGCCGTGGTCGATGTGCCCGGCCGTCCCGACGATGACGTGGTCTTTCTCAGGCATGTCGGCTCGATTTCTTGCCAGCCTATCGGCCAATCATCTTTTCGCCCGGCGCCTTTCTCTTCAGGACGATCCGGCCAGGGCCCTTCCGGGTCACGCGCCCGATGACGGTCGCCCGCCGGACGCCCTTTTTATAGAGCGCCGCGAGAAGGGCCGCCGCTTTCGATCTCCGGACGGCGATCAGGAGCCCGCCCGAGGTTTGGGGATCGTAGAGAAGTGTCTCGAGAGCTTCGCCGGCGCCTTTCTCGATCTTGACGAAGGCGGAGGCGTAATCCCGGTTACGTTCGACGGCCCCGGAAATGACGCCGTCACGGATGAGGTCCATGACGCCATCAAAAACCGGGATGGCCTCGCCGTAGATCTCGAGGTCGACGCCGCTCTGGGCGGCGATCTCGCTCAGGTGGCCCGCCAATCCGAAGCCGGTGATGTCGGTGGCGGTCGTGACCCCCGCGGCGGTCATGGCTTCGGCGGCGGCGCGGTTGAGCTCGGTCATGGAGCGCTCGGCCGCGGCGAGACCTCTCGCCGGGGCTCGTCCGATCTGGCGGGCGAAGCTCAGCGTCCCCGTCCCGATGGGTTTCGTCAGGATCAGAATGTCGCCCGGCTTGGCCTTGCTGTTGACCGTCATCTTAGCGGGGTGCACAACGCCGGTCACGGCGAAGCCGAACTTGATCTCCCTGTCCTTGATGCTGTGGCCGCCGAGGACGGCCACGCCGGCCTCCCGGAGTTTGTCGATCCCGCCCTGGAGCATCTTGTTCATGATCCGGGGGCTCAGCCGCTCGATGGGGAAGGCAATGATCGAAAGGGCTGTCAGCGGACGTCCGCCCATGGCGTAGATGTCGCTTACGGAATTGGCTGCCGCGATCTGGCCGAAGACGTAGGGGTCGTCGACGACCGGGGTGAAAACATCAACCGATTGAACGAGCGCGGTCCGGGCGTTAAGCTTGAAGACGCCGGCGTCGTCGCAGGTGTCGGACGAGACGAGGACGCGCCGGTCGAAGATCCGGGGCAGGCCGGAGAGGGCCTTCTTCAGGTCCTCCTGGCTGATCTTGGAGGCGCAGCCGGCGTTCTCGACGAGCGAGGTGAGCGGCACGTTTTCGAGGGCGTCCTCCTCGCGCTCGCCCGAGCAGAGGCAGATGTTTTTCCGCTTGAAGAGGTCGCAGGGGCAGGGCTCCTTGGGGTTGCAGATGCAGTGGCCGAGCCGGATCGACCGGCCCATGATGCGCTTGCGTTTCTTGTAATCGATCATCCCATTCTTCGCTTCATCGCTTTTGTTGAGGTCGCGGGCTCGGAGGGAGTCTCTCCCTGCGTCCGCTCCTCCGGCAATTATAATAATCCCCCCGCATTCTGCTTCTCTTATTTAAGGAGGTCCACGAGGGCCCGTCCGACGACGGCGTCCTCGTCTGCCTGGATCGTCCGGAAGTCAAGGATCACGGCATCCTTGCTGATCCGGGCGAAGATCGGGGGAGAGAGGCGGCGGAGTTTCGCGGCCAGATCGTCGGAGGTGAGAGAGGACGAGGCGACCGCAAGGACTTTGGTCGGCAGCGTCTCGACGGGCACGGCCCCGCTGCCGACCTGGGACTCGCCGTCCTCGACCGTGAGCCGGACGCCGGCGGGTAGGGACTTTTTCAAGGAGGAGGCGACCTTATTAGCTCTTCGGCCGAGCTCTTGCGGAGTCATGCCGAGCATCCGGTAGATCGGATGGCAGGCTCTCAGGTTCTCGGGCATGAGGAAAAGTTTGAGAGTGGCTTCGAGGGCCGCGAGACTGAGCTTGCCGCAGCGGAACGCGCGGGCCAGCGGGTTCTTCTTGATCTTCTGGATCCATTCGGCCCGGCCGACAATGATCCCCGATTGGGGACCGCCGATCAGCTTGTCGCCGGAAAAGCAGGCGACATCGGCCCCGGCGCGGACGCTGGCCTGGACCAGGGGTTCGGTCGCGAGCCCGAACTCCTTGAGGTCGACGAGAGCGCCGCTGCCCAGGTCATCGACGACCGGGACGCCTTTCTTGCGGCCGAGCTCAGCCAGCTCTTCGATGCCTGGCTCCTCGGCGAATCCGACGATCCTGTAGTTGCTGTGGTGGACGCGGAGGATGGCGCCTGTCGCCTCGCCGATGGCCTCCTCATAATCCCGGAGGTGGGTCTTGTTCGTTGTCCCGACTTCGCGGAGGATGGCTCCGCTCGTCTTCATGACGTCGGGCATCCGGAAGGAGCCGCCGATCTCGACGAGCTGGCCGCGCGAGACGATGACCTCGAGGCCACTGGCCAGGGTGTTGAGGATGAGGACAGTCGCGGCGGCGTTGTTGTTGGCGATGGTCGCGGCCTCGGCCCCGGTGAGCTCGCGGAGGATGCCTTCGACGTGGCGATCGCGGGACGTCCGGCGGCCTGTCTCGAAGTCCAGGGCCAGGGTCGAGTAACCGTGGGCGACGGCCATAAGAGCTTCCGAGGCGTCTTCCGAGAGGACGGCCCGGCCCAAGCCCGAATGCATGATGATGCCCGTGGCGTTGATCGCGGGGCCGAGTGACGCCCGAAATTTTCGGCAGAGCCGATTTTTCACCGGGTCGATCAGGGCGGCGAAGGAGAGGTCCGGAGGCGGCGCATCCGGGGCCTGGGCGGCGATCCCGGAGCGGATCTCGTCGAGGACGGCGCGTCCGGCCGCGGCGACGGCCTGGTGTCCGTACTCCCGGACCAGGGCCTCGGCGGCCTGTTCGCGGAGAAGGGCGTCGAGGGAAGGAATTTGCCTGAGTTGCGCTTCGTTCACGATGACTCCATTCTGCCCGGTCGGGCAGGGGATTCCCGCTACTTTTTGAGCGACCTGAAAGGAATTTTGCCGAAAATCTCTGGATGGAGGTCGCGGCCCTCCCGGGCGGCCTGAACGATGAAGATCGCGACTTCGAATGGCAGGTCCTTCGGCGGCATGCAGGAGGTATTGTCGCAGGCCTGGTAGCTCAGCCTGGCCTTGAGCTTCAGAGGTCCGGCCGGGATGCCCGCTTTCGCTTTGAGCAGGGCCCCGAGAACCGCTTCGCCCTCGTAGACCATGAGCTCGGCCTGAGAGTAGGCGAAACGGCCGCGATGGCCGGACGGGTAATAGATCTCGACGACCTCGAGGCCGGGGTTGTCGTCGAAGGCGAGCGTCGTGGGGACCAGGAACTCGTCGAGGGGCGCGTTGTCGTTGATGTGATAGCCGGGCTCGACCTTGAGAACGATTGCGGCCTTGAACGTCTCGCCCGGGTGGACGCCGTCCCGCGAGAGAAGCGTTTTGACCTCGATGACCTGTCCGTCCTGCTGCGCTTTTCCGGCTGAAAAGGCGCAAGATAAGCCGGCGGGGAGGAAGCCGGCAAAGATCAGGGTCAGGAACGGCACGATCTTCTTGGCGACGCTTCTATTCATGTTGGGCCGCTTGATCCATCCATTAAACAGGTTGGGCGCCGGGCTTGTCAAGCCGACGTCCGGCAGTCATTCCCGCATTTTGCCATCTCGCGCGCGAAAAAAAAGGGGACGGTTCACCGAACCGTCCCCTCTCAGGGCATGGCTTCGTCCCGGAGGAATCTCCGGGTCTAGGAAAGCCGCTCTTCCGGTTTCGCGGGTCTTAATACCGCCGGCTGCCGAAACCGCCGCCGGTTCTCGGCCTGTCCGTGCGCGGCTTGGCCTCGTTGACCGTGGCCGCCCGGCCCTTCAGATCCTTGCCGTTCAGCATGGAGATGGCCTTCTGGGCTTCGACGCCGTTCGGCATCTCGACGAACCCGAAACCGCGGGACTCGCCGCTGAACTTGTCCTTGATGACCGAGGCGGTTGTGACTTCCCCGAAGGGCTGAAAAGCTTCCCTCAGGTCGGACTCGTTGGCGCTCCTATCCAGGTTGCCCACAAAGATATTCATACTCGTCTCCTTTTGACGATGGAAAAACTCTCCCGAGTCTTTCCTCACTTGAGAATATTTGAACTCGTTAAAGGAGAGGAGGATGTGACCGATGAGGGCCGCGGGCCCCTTCCTTTACTTATTCAGCGCGTTGTTTAAAGCCGGGATAAAACTCTTCGCTTGACAATAAGTATTATACCACGAATCACAAATTCCTGGCCTTCATTTCTTGCGCTCCTTTCCGCCGAGAGCGGACTTGACGCCTTCCTCGAAGGGCTCGGTCAGGATGGGGACGACCCACCCCTCCGGGCTCTCGGCGAACGTCTCCATGTCGTCCTTCATGGCCACGGGGTACTTGAGCATGTTGAACCAGGTGTCCAGGAAGCCGGTCAGACTCTGCCCCTTGGGATAAGGGAAAGTGATCCAGGCGTTCTTCTCGTAATAAACGCTCCCGGCATTGACCGGCAGCATCCGGGTCTGGTTGTTCGACCCGAACGAATAGACGAACCCTCGCGAGACGTAATACCAGGGGCCGTTTTCGATGTAAATATAGGGCTGCTCGAGCGAGGCCTGGCCGCCGTTGAGGTTGGGCGTCGCGAGGTCAAGATAGAGGGCCGCGAAACCGATCCCCTTTCCTTCGTCGAAGAGGCTCACCCAGGGCGTGTCCGGCCGCAGGACCGCGGCATGCGTCGGATGCATCTTCGAAGCCGCGAAATCCAGGATTTCGGTCTTTCCCTCGCGCTTGAAAGTCGCTTTGGTGAAGACGGCCTTGTTGAAAACGACCTCGGCGTTGCGGAAGGCCATGACGAACAGGTTATCCTGGATCTCCGTGATGGATTCGACCATGACGACCGGCGAACCGGCGTAAAAGTGATAGCGGATCCCGACATTGATCCCCTTGGGGAAGGGGAGGGCGCCTTTGAGGTTCAGGGAATAAAAAACAGGCCCTGCGACCTCGGTCGCTTTGGGATTCGACCAGTCGGAGCTGTGGTACCAGGCATGGGGCGGCGAGTAGATATCCGGATTCCAATGGATAGCCCCATTGGTCTCGAGCTTATGCTCGAGCCGGATTCCCGTCGCCTTTTCGGTCATCTCGTAGATGACGCCGCTCTTCTCCTGCAGGACGACCTTGTAGAACTTGTTTTCGATCGTCCGGGCCAGGTTCGTCCCCTTCTTCATGGTGAGGTCGGACTTGTAGACGGGTTTTGGAGCCGCCGGGTTGTTAAAGAATACAAGATACGTCGCTTTGGCGTTCGCCTTAAGGTCGGCCAGAAAAGCGATGCTCAGCGAGGTCGTCGGGTGATAGCGGACGACGGGCTTTCCGGCCTGGGCGTCCTTTTCCTCGATGGCCAGGATCTTCGGGTCGTTCCAGGTGACGACATCGTAGACCTGGCTCGGGACCTCCCGATAAACGACGGCGCCGTCTTTGGTCTCGGCCCGGACGACGCGGATTTCGTCGGCCGAGCGGAGGTAGTTGCTCATGAGCCCGACCGTGGCATGGACGGGATAGCCGGTGCGCTCGAAGCCGTTTTCCTCGGAAAGGACGAGGGAAAAGTAATTTTTCCAGGCCTCGTCCCAGTAGCCCTTTCCCGACGGCGAGGTCCCGGACCAGCTGAGGGGGACTTTCTTTCCCGACTTGACGTCCTCCAGGATGAGGTCGACCGCATAATTCGTCTTCGCCAGCCAACCGGCCCTGGCCTTGAGCTCGAACGGCCGGTCCATCCGGACCTCGTTGGCGTTGAGCTCTTTTCCGTCCTGGAAAAGAACGAAATCGCGACACCGTGCCTTGTTGACCTCGACCCGGATGACCTTGCAGACCGCTCTGGCCATCCCCGCGGGCGGGCCGAAGGCAACCCTGATCGAATACCAGGCCTCGCCGTCGACCGGGTAGCCGAACGCGGCTCCTGCCTCGGCGGCGCCTGCGGCCCGGGCCGCGCCGGCGAGGAGACTGAGCAGATAAATGGAAAAGGCCAGGACCGTCACCGATTTCTTCACGGAATTCATTCGTGTCCCTCCCAGTCGATTCAGTCGACCAAGGCCATGTTGCGCTTTCCGCCGGGGCGCCCGTCCGGCACTCGGCCGGCGAGAGCCGATGGACCTAGTCGCGTTCGGGCGGAATGGCGAACACGGACACGGCGCTGCGGGCGATCACCTTTTCGGTCGTGCTGCCCAGGAAGAAGCGGGCGACTTTCCCGACGTGGGTCGACATGGCGATCATGTCGTACCGATGGGCGGCGGCGTAATCGACGATCCCGTCGGCCGCCTGGACGGCCTTGTAGACATCCTCGGCGATGACGATGTCCGCGTGCTCCTTGGCCTTGCGGGCCTTGAGTTTTTCGAGGACGGCCTTGAACAGCTCGTCGGTCAGCCGGAAATCGTGCCCGAAGAGCTCCATCACGTAGAGGAATCCCAGGGACCCCTTGAAGCCTTTGGCGAGCTTCCAGGCGTAGTCGCGCTCGATCTCCTCGCGGGCCGAAAAATCGGTGGGAACGAGAATCTTCTTGATGGCCGGTCCGCCCTTCCTTTTCTTGGTCACGAGGACGGGAACGGCGGAGTTGCGCAGGACCTGGTTGGTGACGCTGCCGATCGCGGACGGACCGGCGCCCGAGACCCCGGTTTGACCGATGACGATGAGGTCCGCGTTTTCCTTGTCGGCGGCCTCGCAGATGGCCTTCGCGGCCGATCCCTTCCTGACGAGGACGTCGTCAAACACGATGCTCCGGGCCTTGCTGATGTCCCGGATCCGGACTTTGGCGGCCTGCTCGGCCTCCTCGATCCTCCCCGTGAGCTCCGCCTCGATGGCGGGCAGGGACTCATAAAGGACGGGGGAGAAGTCCGGGACGACGTGAAGCGCCGAGAGCCGCGCCCCGAACGTCTTCGCGAACAGGCCCGCGTAGAGGAGGGCTTCCTGCGATTCTTCCGAATAATCCGTGGCCCAGAGAATGTGCTTCAAAAAGTCCGCCATCGAAACCTCCGTTTCATGTCATGAATAATACTCTCCCTGTCCTCAAGGGGCAGGTCATCAGTTTACACGGGCCGCGGGGGAAAGGGAAGGCCGAAAATAGCGCTTGACAAAAATGAAACGTGTACTATAATAATAATACAGTAATACGGAGGTCCGACAGTGATCAGGGTTGATCCAGGAAGTTTCGTTCCGATCTACGAACAGATCAAGAAGGAGATCCTTAGGCTCGTCGCCACTGGCCTTTTGAAGGATCGCGACCCTCTGCCGTCCATCCGGGACCTGGCGGCCGAGCTCCTCGTCAACCCGAACACGGTGGCCCGGGCCTACCGCGAGCTCGAGCAAGAGGGCTTGATCTCGGCCCAGAAGGGCCGGGGTTCTTTTGTCGCCGGTCGTCCTCAGCCGGATGTCGAGAAAGACGTCGAGGTCTATCTGGGCCGGATCCTGGACGAGGCCATCGCCGAGGCCCGCGAGTTCGGCCTGGGGCCGGACAGGATCCTGAAGCTCTTCGAAGAAAGGCTTCGGGCCAACCCCCAGGGCGGGAAAAAAGGAGGCCGGCATGAGTGAGCTGCTGCGGATCGAGGGCCTTTCCAAGAGCTTCGGCCGGCATCGCGTTCTCCTCGATTTCGACCTCACGATCGAAAGCGGCCGGGTCTACGGTCTTCTCGGCCGGAACGGGGAGGGCAAGACGACCCTCGCCCGGATCCTCATGGGCGTCATCCCGGCCGATGCCGGGGGGATTTATTACAGGGGTCGCAAGATCCCGTTCCTGGACAGCGCCTACAAAAGGGAATTCGGCTATGTCCCCGAGGACCCGTTTTTTGACGAGGAGATGATTGTCCAGGGAAGCCTGGACTTCAACGCGCGATTCTATCCCCGGTGGGACCGGAAAAGAGCCGCCGAGGACATCGAGCGGTTCGCCCTGGACCCGAAGGCCCGGATCCGGACTCTCTCCAGGGGGATGAAGCTCAAGCTGGAGCTGGCCATGGCCCTTGCCGCGTCCCCGGAATTCCTCATCCTGGATGACCCTACTTCGGGATTGGACGTTCCCACGCGCCGGGATTTCCTGCGGGACATCATCCGCGAGCTCGCGGCCTCCGGCACGACCATCCTGTTCGCGACGCACCTCGTTCACGAGCTCGAGCGCATCGTCGAGCGGCTTTTGATCCTCCACGCCGGCCGCCTCGCCTTGGACGAGGATTTCGACAAGGTCAAGGCGCAGACCCAAATGAACCTCGAAGACATCTTCGTGAGCTTCGTGTCCAAGGATTGAGAGGAAGCGGGAGGCAACGATGTTCGGAGCACTTTTCATCAAGGAATGGAAACAAAAGGCCTTGACCTTCTTTTTCGGGCTGGGGATCCTCGTCCTTTTCCTTCTGGCCCATCTCGCACTCCCCGGAAAGAGGGACCTTCTGGAATGGCTGACGTACGCCCTGCTTCTTCTCTTTTTCCCCTTCATGGCGCTCATCCTGGGATCGAGCGGCTTCGAGTCGGAGTTTCGGAACGGGTCCTGGGCTTATCTTTTTTCCCGGCCGATCAACAAGGCGACCATCTGGCTGGCGAAATACGCCGCGCTCCTGAGCATGCTCGCGGCCCTTTGGCTCGTCTTTCTGGCATTGTGGCTCGTTTTCCCATGGCTGAGCGAGCTCGCCGGAGGCACCAGGGTCCTTCTCGGTTTCATTATCGAAACCGGCTTCCCGTTCTGGAGCCTCCTCCAGTCTGTTTTCCTATTGACCGTCGCGTTCTCGCTCTCGATCCTTCACGAAAAGCAGTCCAACATCCTATTCCTGTCTCTTATCGTGGGTCTGGGGCTCACGGTGGCGGTCTGGCTCGCCCTGAACAGCAAGGTCGGGCAGAACCCGGTCTGGTCTGCGCCCTCGAAAGCCATCACAACCTTCCTCGTCAGCCAGATCCTCATCGCCCTGGCCTTTGCGGGTGCTTCCATCCTGACTTTCGCCCGGTCGGATTTTTCGCAGGCCCGGGAGAAAACTCTCAGTTTTCTCGGACGAACGATACCCCTCGTGGTCCTGGCCTTGGCCGGCACGGCGGCGTGGGCGGTTCTCGTCCCCGGCCCGGGGGAACGCTATCTGTACTCTATCGGCGCCTCCGGCGGCGAGCCTTATTACATTACAGAACGGGGCGTCTTCAAGTACTCCGCGACGAAGAACCGGGTCCAGTGGCTGGCGAAGACCAGACAGATCGACTTCTTCCTCGGGTCGGTGTCGAGTGGCAAGATCGCCTATACGGCTTTTGACATCCGGAGCAAGACAGACGTCGCCGAGGAACTCTGGGTTGCGAACTCGGACGGGACGGGCCGGAAGCGCGTCCTCGGCCGGGGAAGCCGGGAGAGCGGGTGGCCCGCCGGGATGCCCATGGCTGATTTGATGATCTCCCCCGATGGAGCGAAGATCGTGCTCCTGACCCAGAAACCCGCAAAAGGGCTGGCGGCTGAGGGGTCCCCCCTCTGGATCCTCAACATGGATGGCACTGGCCTCGAAAACCTCCCCGCCGACCCCGTGCTCTTGGGCCTGCCGACGGAACCGAGGGCTTACCTTCACTTCGTTTCCTGGGTCCGGGATGTCCACGGCTTTCTCATTCTACAGAGGGGCTTCGCTACACCGGGCACCTTCCGACTCTGGCTGTACGACCTCAAGAGCCGAATCGCCAGGATCGTTCTGGAAAATGGAGTGACGGCCTCTTGGCAATCACCCGTTTCCCCAGGCGGAGATTTCCTGGCGATTAAATACCAGAAGACCCCGGGGAAGCCGTGGACGCTCGCCCTGCTCGACCTCAAGACCTTGGAGACAACGGACATAACTGGAGGCGAGGACAGGGTATGGTCTCAGATTTCCTGGGACCAAAAGGGAGATCGAATGGCCTACATCGTCCGCAGGGCCCAGGCGAGCGGCCCGGACGTTTACGTCCTCGCTGTGTATTCCGTGGCTGAGAAAAAGACTATCGCGGAAACCGTGATGACGAGCAAAGAAGAGTCCGCGCTCCTATACTCGCCGACATGGTTGAAGGACGGCGCGAGGCTTCTCATCCTCGACCGTCCGGAGAGCTGCCTGAAGATCCTCGGCCCGGACCTCAGCGAGGTCAAAAGGATCATGCTTCCCGCGTGGATCCGGCTTCCGGCCGGTCTGCATGTCGTCGGCGATCAGGCCTTGGTCGAAGATGAGCAGACCTACACACTCTGGAGGCTCGATCTGAATAAAGAGACCTGGAAAAAGATCTATCAATGATCGTTCCTCAACGGCGTCCGCGGCGCTCAGGCCTTGGACGCGTATTCGCCCGTGCGGGTGTCCACCCGGATGACTTCTCCTGCCGACATGTACTCGGGGACCTGCACGACCAGCCCCGTGGACAGGGTGGCCGGTTTCGTCCGCGCCGTGACCGATCCGCCCTTCACGGACGGCCGGGTGTCCACGATCGTGAGGGCGATGAAGGACGGCAGCTCCAGGCCGAGGATGCGGCCCTCGGACGAGATCGATAGCAGCCCCTCGATGCCCTCGGTCAGATAGGGCCACTCCTCCTCGATCTCGTCCTTCGTCAGGGTGAACTGGCTGTAGTCTTGCAGGTCCATGAAGATGATGCTTGAGGCGTCGCCGTACAGGTACTGCACCGGCCGCCGCTCGAAATCGGCCTCGGGAAGGACATCGTTGCCGTGCAAGGCCTGATCGATCTTGCGCTTCGACTTCAGGTTACGGAAACGGATCTTGTACAGCGTTACCGCCCCGCGTGCCGCGGGTGATTGGACCCTGATCGTCTCGACGATATGCGCGTCCCCCTCGATCTTGACGATGTCGCCCTTCTTCAAGTCGGATGCTTTGAACATGGAAGCGCCCCGATCTCCTTCCTCATCGTGATGACACTTTCGGGACCGCAGGAAAAAATCAGGACTTCTGCCAGTCCGGCTTGTGCTCGTAGACCCAAGTGTAATAATCCGCCATCTTGAGCTCGGAAGCCGCGTCCTTGTCGAGGACGAGGACGGCCCTCGGGTGGAGCTGGAGGACCGTGCCCGGAACCGAGGCCGTAAGCGGCCCCTCGACCGTGAGGGCGATCGCCCGGGCCTTCTTTTTCCCGAACGCCAACATGAGGCACATCCGGCTGTCCAGGATCGTGCCGAGCCCCATCGTGATGACATGGGACGGAACGTTCTCCTGTCCGCCGAAGGCCGCGGCGGCGTCGAGCCGGGTCTGCTCGGTCAGCGTCTTGATCCGGGTCCGCGACGCGAACGAGGACGTCGGTTCGTTGAAGCCGAGGTGGCCGTTCGTCCCGATGCCGAGGATCTGGACGTCGATCCCGCCCGCCGATTTGATGGCCTCTTCGTATTTCCGGCAGGTCGCCGGGATGTCGGCCGTCATGCCGTCCGGGATGTGGATCTGCCCGTTCGGGATGTCGATCTGGCTGAAAAGATGGGCCCACATGTAACTATGGAACGAGGACGGGTGGGCGGCCGGGACGCCGACGTACTCGTCGAGGTTGAAGGTCGTAACGTGGCTGAAATCCAGGCCCTCCTCCCGGTGCATCTGGACGAGCTTCTTGTAGAGGCGGAGCGGCGTGTTGCCCGTCGCGAATCCGATGACGGCGTGGGGCTTCCCCCGGACGAGCCGGGCGACGATCCGGGCCGCGACCTGGCTTCCCTGCTGGCTGTCGGGCTGGATGATGATTTCCATCGGGTGCCTCCTCGACGACAGGTTAGGCCTTGACCGAATATCTCCGGACCTTGTCGGCCACGTCCCTCCGGAACTTGTCGATGTGGCCCAGGACGAAGTCGGCGATGTCCAGGGAATCGTCTTTGACGAGCGGCGTGAGGTTCATGGCGAACCAGAGCTGGTCGGCCTCGTCCGTCTCGTGGGACTGGAAGTAGGTGGCGTTGGCGCGGCGGCGGCCGAGGGTGGCGATGTCGTAGCGCTTGCCGCCGGCGACCTGGGAATCGTAGATGCCGATGAGGGCCATGGCCAGGCCCTCGTGGGCGCCGACGGCCATCGGGACCTTGTCCTCGTCGGACATCCAGTCCAGGTTCCGCCAGACCTCGCAGCCGAAAACGACCTTGGGGCGGTCGGCCGGGGCCAGGGCGCGGATGGCGGCCAGGACCGTGAGGACGACGGCGACGTGCGTGTCATGCTTGTCGGCCGGATTGTGGGTATAGACGATCTCCGGCCGGACCGCCTTCAGGATCTTGGCCAGGTCGTCCTGGACATGCCCGTCATTGACGCTCTTGACCTCGGCGCTCGTGTAATTGAGCTGGACGAGGACCCCGTAGCTGCCGATGACGGCGGCCTTTTCCTGCTCTCGCCTCCGGAGCGCGGCCATGTCCGCGTCGGAATAGGCCGCATATTCCCCGGCCCGGGGGCTGCCTCCGCCGTTCGTGCAGGTCACCGCCCCGAACGAGCAGTCCGGGCTGTTGAAGCATTGCTCGATCCCGTGGAAGGCCATGATCTCCAGGTCGTCCTGATGGGCGCCGATGCCGAGATGGGTGACCCTGCGGAAGGCCTCCTCCGCGGCCTTTCCGTCCGGGACGAAGACCGAGGCGTTGGGATTGTGGAATTTCATGATCGATCTCCTTGCGGGCCGGGTCCTTGGTCGAGCCGGGGGAGGCTGGCGGCGGCCACCGCCTGTCCTACGCGCCGGCTTTTCTCGTCGAGGAGATGGAGGCGGACCCGGGAGGCCGTGTCCGGGAACTCCGCCCTCAGGACCTCCGCCGCTTTCTCCATGATAAGGTTCCCGCCCGGACCCGACATGACCCGGCCGAGGACGAGCAGGTTCCTGACGCCGTAGAAAATTTCATACCAGGGGATGGTGTAGCCGAGATAGATCCCGATGGCCTCGAAGATTCGGCCCGCCCGCTCGTCGCCTCTGCCGACAAGGCGCTGGATCTCCTTCAAGCGCTCCGGGAGCCTGACGGCGTCCGGGAACGCGAAGCCCGCGGCCAGGGCCAGCTTGTTGACGCCCTGCTGCGAAAAATAATTCGCCCCGACACCGCTATCCCCCGACCACTCGTCCACGGCGGCGCGCGGATTCCCGTCGAGCGGGGCGAAGGCCAGCTCGTCGAGCCAGCCCGCGATGTGGCCCTTCGCATCCAGGAAACCCGCCGCCTGGCTCGACCCCATGGCGACGCCGAGCACGGCCCGCTCTCCGAGGGACATCATTCCGGCCAGGGCCGTGACCTCGCCGTCGTTGATGACTTCGAAAGGAACGCCCCACTCCTGCCGCAGCCTCATGAAGAGCGGCTTGATCCGAGCCTCGAAGAGATGTTCGGGAACGGACCGGAAAAGCGACGCGACCCGGACCTGGTTCCGGATGTAGACGCCGGCCGAGCTCCCGCCGATGGCGTCCACCCGCGGGAGGTGGGAGGCGGCCTTTCGAAGCCCTGTCTGGATGTAACGGTAGTGATATTCCGGGTCGGCCTGTTCGCCCGGGTTCCAGGGGATCTCCTCGCTGAAAACGGGCTCGCCGTCCCGGACGGCGGCGACCTTGTAGTCGCTGGCGCCGAGGTCGAAGCCGAGCCGGCAGCCGTCGAGATGGCCGCCCAGGGACAACCGGGTTTCCCGGGCTTCGGGGGATTCCCCGGGCCCGATAAGGACGACCTCGAAGGGCCTCTCGTAAACGCGGCTCATGAACCGGGAGTCGAAGGCCCTGGGCCCGTTTTCCGAATAGGCGGTCCGGATGAAATTGCCGATCTCCGCGGGGCCAGCGACGGAAAACTTCCAGCCGCCCCTCGACCAGAGAAAGAACTTGACCATCCGCTCGACGACGAAGGCGGTGGCCTCGGCCAAAGCCCGGTCGGCGGAGACTTGGACCTCGAATGTCGAGATGAGGCCGTCTTCGCGTTCGAGCCCGATCCGGACCGGGACCGCGCCGGACTGAAGGGTAGCGGAGCTGTAGCTCCGATAGGCGAGGGCCATCGGCCGGAATCCGGGGTCGAAGGGGGGAAGGAGTTGAGGACGGACGTCCAGGATGGGAGGCAGGATCTTCGTCTCGGGCATCGGCAGGGCGTCCTTCAAACGCAACATTATAACATGCCGTTCGGTTTTTAGTTAACTCTTGACAGCGTGTGGCCTGGGCCTTACCTTAATCGTGAATATCCATGAAGAGACCTGCCCGACGCCAGGCGCATCTGTTCCCCGTGGCCGGGATACTTTTCCTCGTCTCCGGTCTTCTTCTCTTTGCCGTCACCGGAAAGATCAAGGGCAAGGTCCTCGACGCGGACGGGAAGCCCCTCCAGGACGTGACGGTCACGCTGACGGACCAGACGAGGGGCCGGAGCTATGCCATGAAGACGGACAAGACGGGAAGTTATTTTTTGATGAGGATCGACCCCGCTGACTACCGCCTGAAATTCGAAAAGGAAGGATATCAGATCCTCGAGGGGACCGTGGCCATCACCTCCGGGAAGGAGAACGTCTTCGACGCGACGTTGATGCCCGAGGTCAGGAAGCCGGCCATGCCGGCTTGGGAGGACAAGAACCTCCGAGCCCACGACCTCTATGCCCAGAAAAAGTTCGCGGAGGCGCTGGCCCTGTATCGCGAGATCCTGGCCGTCGACCCGAACATCGCCTTCATCCACTTCGATGCCGGGAACTGTTACTATCATCTCCAGGATTTTGAGGCTGCCCTCGGTTCGTTCCGCGAGGCCGTTCGGCTCAAGCCCGATTTCTTCGAGGCCTACACGAACCTGGCCAACGCCTCCGGGAGGTTGAACAGGTTCGATGAGGCCATCCCTATCATGGAGAACGCCATCCGGTCCTACCCCTCAAACGGGCCGCTTTATTCTTCTCTCGGGTTCCTCTACCTCAACTCCGGCCGGGGCGCCAAGGCCGTCCAATGCCTGGAAAAGGCCGTGGCCGCGGACCCCAAGAACCCGTCCAGCTACAATTCGCTCGGTATCGCCTACTCCCAGACGGGAGACTACGCCCGGGCGGTCGAGAGTTATGAGAGATACCTTGGCCTCGTCTCCGATCTCCAGGAGGTCGAGCGTGTCCGGGGCGTCATCGAACAGCTGAAGTCTTTGATCAAGAAATAGGGAAACCGCTGCCTCCTCCGGGCATCACCCCTGCGCCGTTGATTTTCATCACGGTCACGGAAATGCTGACGATCCCATCCGTTTCATTGACTCGACCCGGGCGAATCCGCTATGATGACCCGGATTCCAAGGAGGGATGAGATGTCCGGAAGTGAGCGCGCGAGAAACCGGCTGATCTCCGGCTTTTGCCTGCTTTCGCTTCTGACCCTTCTTCCGGGCCGGGCCTCAGACCAAGCCCCTCTCCGCGCCGGCCAGGAAGCCCTCGGCACCTGGTGGATGAGGCAGACTATGCTCACGCCCGACGGCCAGTTCGCCAGCCTGAAGACCAGGCGCTGGTGGAAAAGAGCGCTGGCCCTCAAGCCCGGCGAGAGCATGATCCTGGACGTCGGGGGAGAGGCCAAGGACAGGATGCTGGTCAAGCGGGAAACAGTGACCCTCCACGGCCAGCCGGTCGACACGATCATCTGGGTCATCGACGACGACGGCGACGGCAGCGCCCTCTCCGGAGGCGACCGCGACTCGGATTGTTACGTGATCGATTATGGCGCCGACGGGACCGTCGACCGGATGGTCGATTACATCGACAACAACGGCGACGGGCTGGCCGATGAGATGGACGTCCGGTTTTTCGTGGACGGAGTCCTGAGCTATTCCTGGTTCGGCGTGGACGTCGACCGCGACGGCGTCCTCTGGAACATCCCGGCGTTCGACGAGGGCCTGGAGGGCTGCCGGACATGCGACCCGAACGGCGACAACCTTTTCTATGTCAACAAGTTCGATCCGGAGAGGGGGACATGGACGCCGCTCGGGGAATGCCCGCTGGCCTATTACGACACTGACGGGGACGGTTCGAGCGAAGTGGCCGTCCGCATCAGCGCCGTCCCGGCATCCTGGGACCCCGCCAAAGACCCTGATTTCGCCTCGGGCGGCTACGCCCGGTCGTGGGACAGAGCCTTCGCCGACGCCATCATCACCAATATCCGGTCGACCTACGATGTCGATGGGGAAAGCGGCAAAGAGGCCCCTTTCCACTATGAAATGAGCTTCAATCTCGTCGGCCGGATGCCCTACAAGTTCCCGGACATGGCCCGGACGAACCCCCAAAGGCGGCCTCCGCAGGAAACCGTGGTCATTCCCTGGAAAGACGCCCGGGAGCTGGCCGAGACGTACCCGGCCCGGGAAACGGGATTTTCCTGGATCGAAAACGGCGACGAGGCCACGGCGCCGGCGTCCTCCGAAAACACCATGAACGATCCCAGCCGGAAGGGCCTGGCCTGGGCCTGGGAGCGGCGGCTTATGGAGAATTCCGGGGGCCCTTCGCGGAAATGGAACGTCCGGAGGGAATGGTCGTCAAAGCCCTCGGCCAAACGGGAGCTCTACTACAGCGATGTCGATAAGCGCATTCACCTTTTCGGGGCTGCTGAGGGTTGGGTCCAGGTCGGCAATTTCGCCGGGCTCGGCGCCGTCGGCGAGATCCGGATGTTCGATACGGACGGGAACGGGTACTTCGACCGGTGGGAGTTCTATCTCTCGAACAGCGCGCGCCCCGTCCGGGTGACCCAGGTCGCGGACGAGAAGGCCCGGCCCATCGATTCAGCCCCGGGCGCCCTGGCCGATCTCTACAGCCACGAAATCCTCCCCCGGGCGGAAGCCGAGAACGGGAAGATCCTCGCGGCCATGAACGCCGTCCATCCCTTCGAGGCCCCCGCGGAGCTGAGGGCCGCCCTGACCCAGGGGTCCAAAGGATACCGCCGGTACGCCCAGGATGTCCTCCGTGAGTTGACCTATGTCGGGTTTCGCGATTATTACTCCACGCTCGCCAACCAGACGCTCCTCAAAGATAGCCGGGAAGCACGGGAAGGAGAGTTTTGGGGGGACCTTGGCATCCGCGCGAAAATCCGAAAGGCCGAGGCCGAAACAGGGCTGGATTCCTCCGCTGCCTGGAAGCTGACCCGGTTCCTCGAGGAGCTGGACATCGCCTACGGCCGGGCCGAATACGACCGCGCCTGCGGCCTCATCTTCGAGATCGGCCGGCTCGGGGCCGGCCGATAGTCGCATCCGGCCGTCCTGTCAATCGGATTTATATCTGACCTCGACCGGGGCGCGGAGCATTGAACCGAGCTCTCCGGCCGCGGCGGCCCAGCTTTTGATCGCCGGCGGGACCGCCGTCACGATCCCTCGGCCCCAGCCGCCAACCGTCCAGAACGTCTGCTTCCTGCCCGGCCTGGCGTTGAGCTTGATGGACCGGTCAGGGCCCGTTTCGTCCAGGCCGGCAAATTCGGACGGGGCGAAGAGGACGGCGAGCCCGATCTCTCCGGCGCTCCCCGTCCCCCGTCCCCAGGCGGCCAGGAAGCCCTTGTCCTTGTCGAACGTCACCTCTTCTTTCTCGAGCTTTTGGATCCCGGCGCTGAAGACGGAGGGACGCCCGATCTTCTGGTTGATGATGACATCCTCGCGGGAAAAGACGTTGTCGGCGAAGGCCGAGAGGAAGACGACCGCGCCGTATTCGCTCCCGCCCGCACGGATGCCCGAATATTCCGCCTTGACCAGGGCCCGGAGAGGCCCGGCCGCAAGGACCGTCCTTTGGATCTGGACCCCGGTCGTTCCCGAGGGACCCGTCAGGGCGACCTTCGTTTTCCCTTCCCAAAGGCTGAGCCCGCCGAGTCCCGAGGACCCGCCGCCCGCGAGGAGGTTCATCCCCCATTCCTGGAGGATCGCGTCATCGCCCCGGAGTTTCGCGAGGACAAGTCCCCCGTAAAGCTTCCCGTAGACCTCGATCCGCCCCTGGACGAACTTGAACGCGGCCAGGTTGGATTCCCAGCTGAGCGAGGCGCCCGCCGGGTCCCCTCCGAGTCGGGCGAAGGCCCGGGGGGTGGACATCATCAGTTGGAAGCTCCCCTTGGGGGAGTAATAACACTTGAGCTTTATCGTGGAGGAAGGAGGCAGGGTCCGGACGAAGACGATCTCGTCGTGGATCCGGTCCTTGTTCAGGTCGTCGGCCTGGGAGAGGACGAGCCGGTATTCCCCCCCGGTCTCTTCGAAGATGGCATAGTTGTAGGTGTTGAAATCCGGGGCGAAGGCCCGGATCTCCTCCACGTTGAGGATGATGGGGTGGTTCTCGAGGGCGAGCGGGTTCGGGTTCCTGATCTCGATCACGAACTGCTTCTTGAAGCCGAGGCTCTTCGGGTCCTGGGGCTGGCCCCAGGCCGGGGGGAACAAAAAGAAGGCCAGAACGGCTGAGGATATCCATCTCGATGGTGATGCGGTTCCATGAGACATGCCGGGAGTCTCCTTTCGGTCCGGGTTTCCTCCGTTATATTATCCCAAACGTGTCCGGAAGGAAAACGGGCTCGACGGGCCGGCGGGGATCAGGTGATGAGGCGGGTCTTGAAACCGCGGCCCAGGACGTCGTAGGTGTCGTTGATGATGATGAAGGCCTCGGGGTCGATCGTCCGGACGAATTCCCGCAGGTCCGTCAGCTGCTTTCTGTGGACGACGGTCAGGATGATCTCGCCCTGGCGGTTCAGGTAGAGCGACCGAGAGCGGAGAGCCGTCCCGCTCCGGTCGAGCGTGTAGAGGATGAAGTCCGCGATCTCGTCGGTCCGGGTCGAGGTGATGATGACCAGCTTGGAGACGCTCCAGCCTTCGAGGACCATGTCGATGACCCTGGTCGAAAGGAAGAGGACGATGAAGCCGTAGAGCGGGGCTTCGAGGTTGCGGAAGGCCAGGCCGGAGGCCGAGATGATGAGGAAGTCCGTGACCATGATGCTGAAGCCGAGGGACATCCCCGTGTACTTGCTCAGGATCATGCCGACGATGTCGGAGCCGCCGGTCGAGGCGCGGCCCCGGAAGACGAGCCCCAGGCCGATGCCGAGCATGATGCCGCCGTAGATCGAGGCCAGGACCTCGTTCTGGGTCGCCGACCGGACCTTGAGGACCTCGTGGAAAAAGTCGATCATGAGCGAGGAGAGGACCATTCCGAAGAGGCTGCCCGCGACGTATTTCTTGCCCATCGTCCGGAGGCCGAGGAGGAAGATGGGGACGTTGAGGACGATGATGAGGACGCCGACGGGCAAGCGGGCGAAATAGTTGACGATGATCGAGATCCCGGAGACGCCGCCGGGGACGAAATGATGGGGGATGAGGAACAGCGAGTAGGCGAGGCCCATGAGGGCGCAGCCGGCGACGATCAGCAGTCCGTCGATGAGCTGGGACTTGAGAGGACGCGTCTCTTTGGCCATGGGCTTCGCTCCGTTCTCGAGGTTCGTCCTATTTTACTCCTCCGGCCCGAATAATCAATGCTCACTTGGGAAAGGACCGATAGGGCCTGCCACGGTGCGTCCCCGTCCGGCCTCGGGCGGGCAGGGACTGGAACCGTGGCACCCATCTTCTTTTTTTTATGAGATCATTGAAGACGAATAGCGTCCCTCCCGAATTGATAAGGATCCTTGATTTATGGTATTTAACACTTGAAGGAGGAGGGATGGCCGTCATCGCAACGTTCGGGGAGATCATGCTCAGGCTTTCCCCACCGGGCCGGGAGGTCCTGTTCCAGTCGCCGCGGCTCGAGGCCGTCTTCGGCGGGGGAGAGGCCAACGTAGCGGTCTCCCTGGTCCTTCTCGGCCACCATGTCCGCTATGTTTCCGCCGTCCCGAAGAACGATATCGGCGACGCCGCGGTCCGCGCGCTCAGAAGATGGGACGTCGACACGAGATTCGTCCTGCGGCAGGGCCGGCGCCTGGGGGTCTATTTCGCCGAGGCCGGGGCGAACCAGAGGGCCTCGAAGGTCATTTATGACAGGGAGGGTTCCGGGCTCGCTGAAGCGATAGCCGGTGACTTCGGCTGGCCGAAGATCCTCGAGGGCGTCCGCTGGTTCCACGTCACAGGAATCACTCCCGCCCTGAGCGCAACGGCGGCCGAACTCACCCTGGAGTCGGTCAAAGCCGCCCGGGCGAGAAAGGTCAAGGTCTCCGTCGACCTGAATTATCGGTCGAAGCTTTGGAAATTTGGGAAGACCGCCCCCGAAGTCATGCGCGAGGTTGTGAAATACGCCGACCTTCTCCTCGGGAACGAGGAAGATTGTCCGAGAGCCCTCGGGATCGGGACCGCGGCGGGCGTCGCGGCCGGAGACATCGCCCGGGGGGATTACGAACGGCTGACCGGGCAGGTCATGAACGATTTCCCCAATCTGGCCCGGGTCGCCATCACCCTCAGAGAGAGCCACGGCGCGGACCATAACGGCTGGTCGGCCGTGCTGAGGAACCGGACCGACTTCATCTCCGGGCCGTCATACGACATCCGAAACATTGTGGACAGGATCGGCTCGGGCGACGCCTTGGCGGCCGGCCTCATCCACGGGCTTATGGCCCTGCCGACGGACGAAGAGGCGCTGGCCTTCGCCGTCGCGGCCTCGTGCCTGAAGCATTCGATCCCGGGCGATTTCAACCTCGCGACGGAAACGGATATCCGGGCCCTCATGGCCGGGGATGCGTCCGGCCGGGTGAGGCGGTAGGGCGGCGCATGAAAAGGGAACAGGCGCTGGAAGCCATCCTGGCCACGAAGGTCATCGCCGTCATCCGCATGTCCGACCCGATGCGGGTTTTTGAGGTTACGGAGGCCCTGAAGAAGGGAGGGGTGAAAGCCCTGGAGATCACTATGACGGTCCCCGGGGCCCTGGACATCATCCGGAGGCTGGCCGAGACAAAGCCCGAAGGCGTCTTCGTGGGAGCGGGGACGGTCTTCGACGCCGAGACAGCCGCGGCGGCGATAGGGTCGGGGGCGGATTTCGTCGTCTCGCCGATCGCAGACGCGGGCCTGATCGCGGCCTGCCGGGCCCACCACACTTTCGTCGCGCCCGGGGCCTTCACGCCCGCGGAGATCGTTGCGGCCTGGGACAGGGGGCCGATGTCGTCAAGGTCTTCCCCGCCACCTCGGTCGGCCCTCAGTATTTCAGGGACCTCAAGGGACCGTTTCCCCAGATCAGGCTCATGCCGACCGGAGGCGTCACCCTGGAGAACGCCCGGAGCTTCATCGAAGCCGGAGCGTGCGCCGTCGGGATCGGGACGGCCCTCATCGACACAAAGGCCATCGAGGCGGGGGACTGGGATTCCCTGACCGAGAAGGCCCGGCGCCTCGTCGACTCGCTCGGCGGCCTCTGACGATTTGATTTCTTCGGCCGTCCTGCTATAATATGATCAAGCTTTGTTTAGCTGGCTGTGCAAAGCAATAAAGGATACCCTCCTTCAATATCCCCTTTAGCTTAATTTTCCCAACCCCCGACAGCCAGCCCTTCTTTGTCCACTTCATTTGACAATCCCACCTCGGTCCTTTATAACGGGTCCTTCCGACGGCTTGAATATGATGAGCGAAAGCTCGAACCCCTCCTCCAACACCCGATCCTTCGCCCCGACCTTTTGGAACAGGGATTTCCTGCTGGGGATCTTCGGTTTTTTCTGCCTCTACATGGCGGTTTCGCTGTTTTTCCTTCTGCCCGTGTTTCTCAAGCAGTTCGGGCCCCGGCAGAGCCAAATCGGGCTGATCATGGGGATCTTCAGCATCGTCGCCATCACGGTCCGCCCCCTGTTCGGCCGGATGATCGACGTTCGCGGCGGGAAACCGATCGCCCTGGCTGGGATCGCCATCCTTTTCCTGGGCGTGCCGTTCTTCCATCTTGTCCGGGACGCCGGGTGGCTGCCCCTTCTCCTTCGGGCCTTCACGGGCATCGGCTGGGGGGTCAGCATGTCGGCCACCATCTCCATGTGCTCGGACCTGGGCCCGGCCGACCGGCTCGCCCGGACCATGGGGGTCATCGGCGTCGCCGGCCTCGTCGCCAACGCCCTCGGCCCGCTCGTCGCCGAGGAGATCAGCGGCCGGTTCGGGTTCGGCTGGGTCTTCAACGCCGCTCTCCTCTTCCTCGCGGCGGCGTTCCTCTGCATCCTGGCCGTCCCGAGGATCGTCAGGCCGCTAGCAGAAGGTCAGGGGGCGGGATTCCGGGCCCTCGGCAAGGTGCCGCTCGCGGTCGTGCTTATCATCTCGGCCATGCCCGTCTTCCACGGCTCCATCCGCGGGGCCATCATCTACTTCATCGCCGTCTTCGGGAAGTCGATTGGCATCGAGCGGGTGGGGACCTTTTTCCTAGTCTTTTCCCTGGCGGCGATCCTGACGCGCTTCAGGCTGGGCGACCTCTCGGACCGCTTCGGCCGGAAGGCGGTCATCCTGCCGGCGGCCTTGATCATCAGCGGGAACCTGTTCTTGATCTCCCGGATCCAATCGACCGCGCTGCTCATCGCCTCGGGCTTCATCGGCGGGATCGGGCAGGGTCTGATCTTTCCCGCCCTCAGCACCTACATCATCGACTTCATGGGCCGAGAGAACAAGGGGCTGGCGATCAGCCTGTACAATTCTCTTTTCGATGTCGGGATGGGCATCGGCTCGCCCTTTTTCGGCTGGATCTCGGACATCATGGGATACCGGCGGATGTACGTTTTCGCCGGGGCCTTGCTTCTCGTCGCGACGGCCGTCTTCATGGGCCGGGCGCCGGTCACGGAAAAACAGGACACGAGGGAGGTGCCGTATGTGTCAGGGTAACAAAGAACCGGTCGAGATCATCGCGGGCCGGCGGACCATCCGCCAGTTCAGGCCGGAGCCGGTCGTGCGGGAGCTGCTGGAGAAGCTCGTCGATGTCGCCCGGCTGGCCCCGTCGGCGGCCAACCTGCAGCCGCTCGAATTCATTATCGTCGATGACAAAGGGATGTGTGCCGAGATCTTCACCTGCCTGAAGTGGGCGGCCTATATCGTGCCCGAAGGCAACCCGAAGCCGGGGAACGAGCCGGCCGCCTATGTCGTGACGCTCGTGAACACCAAGATCAGGGAAAAGATGTTCGAGTACGACGTCGGCGCCGCGATGGAAAACATGGTCCTGGCGGCCCTCGCAGAGGGCGTCGGGAGTTGTTGGCTCTTGTCGATCGACCGGGATAAGCTGAAAACCATCCTCGCCATTCCCGACGGGTACCGGATCGATAGCGTCCTGGCCCTCGGCTACCCGGCGGAGGAGCCGGCCGTCGAGAATTATGTGGATTCCCAGAAATACTGGAAGGACGCCGAAGGCCGCCTTCACGTCCCGAAGCGGACGTTGACGAACGTCCTGCATGTCAACCGCTTCTAATTCGGAAATTAGTATTGTGTCCCGAAATTAGCTGCCGGCGACGGTCATCTCGGCGACCTCGATTGTCGGGCCCGTTACCGGGCTGAAGAAATCGAGGTCATTCCCGACGGCCTCGATGTCATTGAGGATTTGGCCCAGGTTCCCGGAAATCGTGATCTCCGAGACGGGATAGGCGATCTCGCCGTCCTCCACCCATAAGCCGAAGGCGCCTCGGGAGATGTCACCGCTGACGGAGTTCAGCCCGTGGCCCAGGGTGCGGATGAGGATGAGCCCCTTCTTCGTGCCCGCGATGATGTCCTGCGGGGCGGCCGTCCCGGGCTCGAGGTAGAAGTTATTGGGGCTGACCCCGCTCCCATCGGCGTTCCCCGTGGACCGGAGCTTGAGCTTGCGGGCCGCATAGGTGTTGCAGAGATAGCTTTCGAGGATCCCCTTCCCGACGACCCGGGTCCTCCGCGACGGCAACCCGTCCGAATCGAAAGGCCTGGTCCCGAGCCCGCCGGGCATGAGCCCGTCGTCGACGACCGTGACGAACCCGTTCCCGATCTTCTGCCCGAGCCTTCCGGCGAGGAACGTCGCTTTCTGATAAACGGCCGTCCCCGAAACACAGCCGAAGAGGAATCCCATGAGCCACGACGTCTGGGTCGGCTCGAAGATGACCGGGACGTTTTGGGTCTTGATCTTTCGCGGCCGGAGCTGCCGGACGGTGCGTTCGACGGCCATTCGGGCGATCTCCTCCGGCGCGGCCAGGTCCTTGAAATGCCGCTTCGAGGAGAACCACGAATCTTCGACCCTGTTGTCCGTGCCCCCGGCCTGGAGGCCGACGCTCAGCTCGCAGTAGGTCTGCTCGTACTCGCCGACGAAACCGTTCGAGTTGGCCAGGACCGATCGGAGCTCGTTCGTGCCGAAGTTCGCCCCGTACGAATTCGTGATCCGTTTGTCCCCGAGGGCGATCCGCTCGGTCTCGCGGGCGAGGCCGATCTTCGTCTTCGGGTCCAATTCCGCAACCGCCGGGTCGAAAAGGTCGAGCGCCGCGGCGTCGACGCGCTTCTTCGCGAGCGGCGCCAGGCCCGCGAACTCGTCCGGGCTGGCGAGCGCGGCCCTCTTCACGGCGTTCCGGACCAGCCCGCGGAGCGTTCCCGGCGCGAGGTCCGAAGAGCTGGCGTAGGCCGTCCGCTTGTCCTTGATAACCTTCAATCCGCAAACGCGCGAGTCGGCCTCGACAAGATGCTCGATCTTGCCCCTGCGGACGTCGACATCGAATTCGCGGCCGTCGACGACCGAGACCTCGACTTCGTCCGCCCCGAGCTTCCGGGCGTCCCCGACGAGCCTCTCCGCCAGGGCCCGGAGGTCGGCCGGAGCTGACGGGCGGCCCGCGTCCTTCATGTTCGTCCTCCGACCGTCATCTTCGAGATCTTGAGGGTGGGGCAGCCGTCCGCGACCGGCACGTCCTGGCCGTCCTTGCTGCAGGTCCCGGTCTGGAGGCCGAACTCGAGGTCCGACCCGGCCATCTCGATCCGCTTCAGGATGTCGATGTTCGTCCCGATGAGCGTGGCCTGCTTGACGGGGGCCGTGAGTCTTCCGCCCTCGATGAGGTAGCCCAGGCTCACCGAGAAGGTGAATTTTCCCGAGTCTTCGACCTGGCCGCCGGAGAGGCTCGCGACGTAGAAGCCTTTCCTGACCGACCCAAGGATCTCCTCGGGTGCATACTCACCCCGGTCGATGTAGGTGTTGGCCATCCGGGGGATGGGGGCGTTGCTGTAATCCTGACGCCGGCCGTGGCCCGTCAGGGGGCGGCCCATGAGCCCGGCCGAGAGCCTGTCCTGGAGGAGGCCGCGGACGACTCCCTTCTCGATGAGCAGGGTCCGGCGCGGCACGGTCCCTTCGTCGTCGACGTTATAGGAGCCGCGGAAGGAGGGGATCGTCGGGTCGTCATAGATCGTCACGAGGTCGGAACCGACCTTTTTCCCCATCTTGTTCCAGAAGATCGAGGTTTTTTTCCGGTTGAAATCCGCCTCGAGGAGATGGCCGACGGCCTCGTGGATGAGGACCCCGCTGTGGCCGGGGGAGAGGACGATGGGCATCTCGCCGGCGGGCGCGTCCCCGGCCTCGAGGAGAATGACGGCCTCGTGGGCGGCCTGCTCGCCGATGGCCCGCGGCGTGAGGACCTCCTGGAAATATTCGAGGCCGACCCGGCCGCCGCCGCCCCAGAACCCGAGCTCACGCCGGCCGTTCTTCTCGGAGATCGCGACGCAGACGAGCTTGACCATGGGCCGCGTGTCGCGGACGAAAAGGCCCTCGGAGTTGAGGATCGCGATATTCGAAAGGCTGTCCTGGAAGTAGGCCTTGACCTTGACGATCCGCGCGTCGGACTTCTGCGCCGCCCCGTAAGCCTCACGCACGAGGGCAATTTTCTTCCTGAGTCCGGCCTTGTCGGCGGGGACCGAAACCCTGTAAGCGCTGTTCGCGAGGCGCTTGTCTCTGACCCGGGCCGGGAGGGCCTTGGCTTTTCCCGAAGCGATGGCGGAGGCGGTCAGGGCCGCTTTCTCGACCTTCTCTAGGGCGAGGTCGTTGGTATAGCCGAATCCGGTCTTGTCGCCGGAGAGGACGCGGACGCCGAGGCCGAGGCTGACGCTCTCGGCCGTCTCCTTGATGATATCCTCCTCCATGTTGACGAAATCGTTCGTCCGGTGTTCCATGAATATTTCGGCGAAATCGCCGCCGCTCGACAGGGCCAGGCCGAGGACTTTGCTGAGGTCGGTCGGGTCGAGATGAAAGTGGTCGGCATAGGACAGGGCGGGGCTTTGGGGAAGGGATCTCATCGGTTTACCGCTCACGGCGCCGTCCATTCTGGCATAATTCCCCGGCCCAGGCAAGTTGCTGAAAAATAGAAACGTCTCCCTTTTTCGTATATAATCCCAGCAAATGGCAGAGCTTGAATTCGATGGGATCATCCGGGCGGCTTTGGCCGAGGACATGCCCGGGGGGGACGTCACCTCAGAGAGCATCATCCCGCCTTCCGCCGTTTCCGAAGCGGTCCTGCTGGCCAAGGAAGCCGGCGTATTGGCCGGGCTCACCGTTGCCCGGCGGGTTTTCGAGCTCGTCGACGGCCGGGTCACCTTCCAGGCCAAGGCGGAGGACGGCCTGCCGTTCCGCAAGGGCGATATCCTGGCCCACCTCAAGGGGCCGACCATCGCGCTCCTCGAGGGCGAACGGACCGCCCTAAACTTCCTCCAGCGGCTCTGCGGGATTGCGACGGCCACCCGTCGATTCGTCGACGCCGTCTCCGGGACGAAGGCCAGGATCCTCGATACGCGGAAGACGACCCCGGGCCTGCGCCGGCTCGAGAAATACGCCGTCCGGATGGGCGGGGGGCAGAACCACCGGATGAACCTCTCCGACAGAGCCCTCATCAAGGACAACCACCTTCGCCACGTCGGGAGCATCACGGAAGCCGTCCGCCGGGCCAGGGAGAATGTCCCTTCCGGGGTCAAGGTCGAAGTCGAAGTCACGAGCTTTGAGGAGTCCCAGGAGGCGTTGGCAGCCGGAGCCGACATCGTCATGCTGGACAACATGGCCCTGGACGAAATGAAAAGGGTTGTAGATTCTTACGCCGGCCGGACCCCCATCGAAGTCTCGGGCAACGTCACCCTTGACCGGGCCCGCGAGATCGCCGCGATCGGCGTCGATTTCATCTCCGTGGGGGGGCTGACCCATTCCGCGAAGGCCCTGGACATCAGCCTGGAATTTCTGAGTTGAGAGCGACATGAGCGCGAGAGAAAAGGATCTTCAGACCGACGTCCTCGTCATCGGCTGCGGCATCGCCGGAGCGAGCGCGGCCATGGAAGCGGCCAAAGCCGGACTCCAGGTGACGGTCCTCGCGAAGACGGCCGACATCGAGGCCTCGAACACGAAGCACGCCCAGGGCGGGATCGTCTCCCTCGGGCCGAACGATGATCCCGGGCTTCTCCGGGAGGACATCATCGAGGCCGGCGACGGCGTCAACGACCCGGAGGCCGTCGATATCCTCGTCCGAGAAGGCCACGATCTCGTTGAGAAGATCCTGATCAAGGAGCTGCACATCCCCTTTTCCCGGAGCGCCCCGGATGCCCTGGACTACGCCCAGGAGGCGGGCCATTCCCGGCGCCGCATCCTCCACGTTCGGGATGCCACGGGCCGGACCGTCGAGGAGAAATTCATCGGCGCCCTCCGGCGCCTGCCGAACGTGACCTTTTTCCCCGACCACACGGCCGTGGATCTCCTGACCGTCCCGCACCATTCGAAAAATCCCATCGCCTATTACCGCGAGCCTCGATGCCTCGGCGCTTACGTCCTCCACAACCCCACCCAGTCGGTCAAGAGATTTTTCGCCCGCGACACGGTCCTGGCGGCGGGCGGCTGCGGGACCGTCTTCCTCCACACCTCCAACCCGCCCGAAGCTATCGGCGCGGGCTACGCCATGGCCCTCCGCGCCGGGGCCAGGATCGTCAACATGGAGTACGTCCAGTTCCACCCGACGATCCTCTATCGCCAGGACGGAGACGGGTTCCTGATCTCCGAGACCGTCCGCGGGGAGGGGGCCCGGCTCAAGACACGGGACGGCCGGACGTTCATGAAGAAATACTGTCCGGCCGGGGACCTCGCCCCGCGCGACGAAGTTTCCCGAGCGATCTACGAAGAGATGCTCGACACCAATGCGAGTTACGTCTGGCTCGACCTCGCCTCTTACACCAAGGTGGACATCAAGAGGCGGTTCCCAACGATCTACAAGACCTGCCTGGGATACGGCATCGACATCACCCGAGAGCCCATCCCGGTCGTTCCCGCCGCCCATTACTGCTGCGGCGGCGTCCTCGTGGACGGTTGGGGAAGAACCTCGCTCAAAGGCCTCCACGCCGTCGGAGAGGTCTCCTGCACGGGATTGCACGGTGCCAACCGACTGGCCTCGACGTCCCTCCTGGAAGGCCTTATCTGGGGGACGCGGGCGGCGCGCGACATCGCGGGGCATTTGGACGCCTCGCGACCCTACAAGCTGTCGGATATTCACCAATGGTATTACCCCAGAAAAGAAGAGGAGTTCGACCCGGCCCTCATCAACCAGGACTGGCTGACCATCCGCTCGACCATGTGGAATTACGCCGGGATCATCCGGACCCGCAAGCGCCTGGAGCGGGCCAAGTCCGACCTGGAATACCTGCGCCACCGGATCGAGAGTTTCTACCGCGAGGCCCGGATGGACGCCAAGATCGTCGGCCTCCGGCACGGCATCGAGGTCGCCCTGATGATCACCCACGCGGCCTTGGCCAATCCCGTCAGCCGCGGCGCCCATTTTATAAAAAAATAGCTGCTTCTGACGCCCGAGTTCGCGACCTCGAGAAAGAACGCACAGGGAGGGGCGTTAAAAACCGCGATCTGGAGTAGAGGCCATCCCCGAAGCCTTGGCAAGGGACGCACCGGGCCACCCATCCTTCTTCATTTGAAGATAATCGTGGTTAATTGATGCTTATCTGCCATCTAAGGGGTAGCGGGAAACAGCAAGTTGCACTATAATAACGAAATATATCTGACCGTTTGGAGACCGTGATGGCTGACAAGCTGGACGTCAAGAGCACGCTGAACCTGCCGCAGACCTCGTTCGCCATGAAGGCCTCCCTCGCCCAAAAAGAGCCGGAGATGATCAAGAAATGGGAGGGAGATGGCCTTTACGCGCGCATCCTCGAGTCAAAGAAAGGGCGGCCGGTCTTCATCCTGCACGACGGACCGCCGTACGCCAACGGCCACATCCATCTCGGCACGACCCTCAACAAGATCCTCAAGGACTTCATCGTCAAGACGAAGACGATGCAAGGACACTTTGCGCCCTACGTCCCCGGCTGGGACTGCCACGGCCTGCCGATCGAGATCCACGTCGACAGGCAGCTCGGCCCCAAGAAGGCCTCGATGGCGACGGACCAGATCCGCGAAGAGTGCCGCAAATACGCCCTCAGGTTCATCGATATCCAGAGGAAGGAGTTCAAGCGGCTCGGCGTTCTCGGCGCGTGGGATCGACCCTACCTGACGATGGATCCGGCCTACGAGGCCATGGTTCTGCGCTATCTCGCGGACTTTTTCGACCGTGGCAGCGTTTATAAGGGCAAGAGACCCGTCCACTGGTGCATCCATTGTGAGACGGCCCTGGCCGAGGCCGAGATCGAATACAGGGACAAGACTTCGCCCTCGATCTACGTCCGGTTCCCGATGATTTCCGAGCTGGCGGCGAAATATCCCGCTCTCGCGGGCAAAAATGTCTTCGCCCTTATTTGGACAACGACGCCATGGACGCTCCCGGCCAACATGGCCATTGCCTTCCACCCTGATTACGAGTATGTTGCGGCCGAGGTCGACGGTGACGTCTATCTCCTGGCCAAAAAGCTCCTGCCGGCCGTCGCTGCGGAGCTCGGCTGGAACGCGCCCAAAGTCCTGGCAACCTTCGCCGGCCGGGAGATGGAAGGGCTCAAGGCCCGCCACCCGTTTGCCGAAAGGGAGTCGGTCTTCGTCCTGGCCGATTACGTCACTCTCGAGGACGGGACGGGGGCCGTCCATACCGCGCCCGGCCACGGCCAGGACGATTACAGGACAGGCATCGCGTACGGCATTGATATCTACACGCCGGTCGACGACGAGGGGAAATTCACGCCGGACGTCACCCGCTACGCCGGGGTCGATGTTTTCACGGCAAACCCCCTCATCACAGCCGACATGAAAAAAGACGGGACGCTCCTCAAGGAAACGACCATCAGCCATTCCTACCCCCATTGCTGGCGCTGCAAGAACCCGGTCATCTTCCGGGCCACAGAGCAGTGGTTCATCTCGATGGACAAGGGCGGTTTCCGCGAGGAGGCCCGGGCCGCCATCCGGGCCGTCCGCTGGATCCCGGAGTGGGCGGAGGAGAGGATCGACAACATGGTCGCCGGGCGGCCAGATTGGTGCATCTCCCGGCAGCGTTCCTGGGGCGTGCCCATTCCGGCCTTCGACTGCCGCGGCTGCGGGGCCGTCCTGGCCGGCGCCGGCATCGTCCGGTATGTGGCGGGGCTATTCGAAAAAGAAGGTTCCGATACCTGGTTCCGCAAGGAGGCCGCGGCCCTGCTTCCGGCCGGAACGAAATGCCCGGCCTGCGGTGGTTCGGAATTCCGCAAGGAGATGAACATCCTCGACGTCTGGTTCGAGTCCGGGGCATCGCAGAACGTCCTCGAAAGGGAGCCGGGCCTCCGCTGGCCCGCCGACCTCTACATCGAGGGTCATGACCAGCACCGGGGATGGTTCCAGAGCTCGCTCCTCATCGGCGTCGGGGTCAAGGGCCGGAGTCCGTTTGATAGCTGCCTCACTCACGGCTTCATCCTCGACGAGCAGGGGAGGGCCATGTCCAAGTCGCTGGGCAACGTCATCGAACCCGGCGAGATCATCGCCAGGAGCGGGGCCGAGATCCTCCGCCTCTGGGCGGCCATGCTGAACTACAAGGAGGACGCCCGGTTCGGCAAGGAGATCGAACAGCGGCTGGTCGAAGCCTACCGCAAGATCAGGAATACCTGGCGCTTCCTCCTCGGCAACCTCTCCGACTTCGACCCGGACAAGGACGCAGTCAACGAGGCCGATCTCCTCGACCTCGACCGCTGGATCCTCGAGCGGAACGAGGAGGTCGGGCGGCGCATGCGCCTGGCCTACGAGGACTTCGAGTACCATACGGTCCTCCACGCTCTCCTCGATTTCTTCACCGTGGACCTCAGCGCCTTCTACCTCGACGTCGTCAAGGACCGGATCTACTGCTCGGCGAAGACATCCGTTCTGCGGCGGTCGGCCCAGACGGCCATGTTCGAGGTCCTTCGCCGGAGCCTGCTCTTCGGCGCGCCCATCCTGTCCTTCACCGCCGACGAGGTCTGGGCGCACGCGCCCGCCTATGCCGGAAAGGAATGGTCGGTCCACCTCGGCGAATTCCCGCCGGAGCGGAGCTGGCTTGGGAACCGGGGCCAGGCATTCATCGAAGACATGAAGGGACTCCTCGCCGTCCGGGAGACGGTCCTTAAGGAGCTCGAAAAATCACGGGGCGAGGGTCTTGTCGGGAATTCCCTCGAGGCCAAGGTCACTCTCGGGGCCCCCGAATCCCTGGCCGGCCTTCTCGGGAAATACAGGGACGATCTTCCCGCCCTGTTCATCGTCTCGGCGGTCGTCTTGGAGAACAAGGCCGCATCGGACCTCGAGGTCGGGATCGAGCGGGCTCCCGGCGCAAAGTGCGAGAGATGCTGGAACTACTCGACGTTCGTCGGTCAAAGCCGGGAGCACCCGACCTTGTGCGCCCGCTGCGAGGCCGTGGTCAAGGCGATCGTCCCGTGAAGAAGACAACCTCGTATTTCGTCTTCATCCTGTTCCTGGTCGCCCTCGACCAGGCCGTCAAGGCCGTCATTGCCCGGACCGTGGACCTTTACGAGAACCTGATCGTCATCCCGGGGTTCTTCAACATCACCCGGATCCACAACCGGGGGGCCATCTTCGGCGCCTTCAATCAGATGAACAACAGGGCCGTGTTCAAGGTCCTGACCGCGGCGTCCCTCCTGGCCTTGGGCCTCGTCGTTTATTATTTTTTCAAGACGCCACCGTCCGACCGGCTGATGAAGATCTCGCTGTCGCTGATCCTGGCCGGGGCCCTGGGCAACATCGTCGATCGGATCGCCCGGGGCTACGTCGTCGACTTTCTGGATTTCCACATCCGCGATGCCCACTGGCCTTTCTTCAACGTGGCCGATTCCTGCATCACCATCGGCGCCGTCCTCATGATCTTCATTTTTTTCAGGAGAAGACCGGCATGCACCCCATCCTCTTGAAGATCGGCCCTCTGACCGTCCACACCTACGGATTCATGATGGCCGTCGGCGTCGGGATGGCGCTGTGGTTCATCTATGTCCAGGCGAAAAAAGCGGGGCTCGATGCCCCCCGGCTCATGGACGCGGCCTTCTACACGATCATTGTCTCCCTGATCGGGGCCAAGCTCATCCTTTTCGCGGTCAACTTTTCGTATTATGTCAGCTCTCCCAAGGAGCTCTTCAGCCTGGCCAAGTCGGGCGGCGTCTTCCAGGGGGGATTGACCTTCGGCGTCATTTTCGCCCTGTGGTATTTCCGGAAGGCGGGGATCCCGACCTGGCCGGCTGCAGACATCGTTGCCCCGGCCCTGGCCCTGGGCCACGGCTTCGGCCGGATCGGCTGCTTCAGCGCCGGCTGCTGCTACGGGAGCGAATGCGCCGTGCCCTGGAGCGTCGTTTTCAGGAGCGAATACGCCCACGACCTGACGGGCATCCCCCTCAATACACACCTTCATCCGGTCCAGCTCTACGAAGCGGCCCTCAATTTCCTGAACTTCGCCATCCTCTTTTTCGTCCTGAGAAAAAAATCTTTTTCCGGCCTGGTTTTCTCCCTTTACATCGTCAATTACTCCGTCATCCGGTTCATCACCGAATATTTCCGGGGCGACCACCCCGAGCGCGCCTACTTCATCCGCGGTGAGACAACCTTGGCGAGCCTTTCCTATCCCCAGCTGTTTTGCATTTTGGGCTTCATCGCGGGGGTCCTGCTGGCCGTGATCTTCAAGCGGCGAAAAAGTGCCTAAAGAGGAATTCGTCGTCGGACCCGATGCGGGCGAGGGGAGACGGCTGGACGTTTTTCTGACCGAAAAGATCCCGGTCCTGACCCGCTCCCAGATCAGGAAGCTCCTCGACGAGGGTGCGGCCCGGGTTTCGGGAGCGGCCCGAAGGGCGAGCTACAAGCTAAGGACCCGCGACGCCGTCGTTTTCGAATACGAGATCCCCGGCCCCGGGCGTCTCGAGCCTCAGGACATCCCCCTCAAGGTTCTCTACGCGGACGATGACATCATCGTCCTCGACAAGCCCGCAGGTCTCGTCGTCCACCCAGGCGCCGGAAACGCTTCAGGGACGCTGGCCAACGCTCTCCTCCATCATTTTCCCGAGACGGCGTCGGTCGGCCCTCCGGACAGGCCCGGGATCGTCCATCGGCTGGACAAGGACACTTCGGGGATCATGGTGGCGGCACGGTCGGCCCGGGCCTATGAATCCCTGGTCGGGCAATTCAGGCGGAAGGACGTCTGGAAGACCTACCTCGGACTCGTCTGGGGAGGAATCACGGCCCCGGAAGGGCGGATCGATTGGCCCATCGGCCGGCACGCTTCCGAAGGCAAGAAGATCTCCGTCCGGTCCAGGCACCCGAAGGACGCCGAAACGTTTTTCAAGGTCCTGCAGACGTTCAGGGACACGACCCTGCTCGAGATCAGGCCGGTGACGGGACGGACCCACCAGATCCGGGTCCACCTGGCGGCGGCCGGCCATCCTGTCGCGGGCGATGCGCTTTACGGCCGCAAGAAGGCCGCGAAAAAATTCCCCCGGCTCTTCCTCCATGCCCACACGATATCGTTCATCCATCCGCGGACGGGCGAGCGGCTGACCTTTATCTCCCAGCTTCCGCCCGATCTCGAGGCCGTGCTGGAGAAACTCTCAAATACCGGTTATCCAGCTTAAGGGTTGGGTGGCCCTTAAAGAGTTCGGCACCGTGACAGGACCGGTCGTATCATCGTGACACGGAATTTCCTCTTGAGGAAATGCGCGAATTTGATTATGATAGATATCCATTTTCTCCAAGAAACCCAGGAATTCTTGGCGGGTAAGGATTTTTCCAGCTCCGAGGAGGCTCGAGGATGAAAGATTACGCCGTCGATAAGATCCGGAACGTGGCCCTGGTCGGTCACGGTTCGTCGGGAAAGACCTCGCTGACGTCCGCCTTCCTGTTCGACGCGGGGGTGACTAGCCGCCTGACCAAGGTCGACAAGGGCAACACCGTCACCGATTACGACCCCGAGGAGATCGAGCGGAAGATCTCCATCAATTCCGCCGTCTGCTTCTGCGAGTGGAGGGACCACAAGATCAACCTCATCGACACTCCGGGATACAGCAACTTCCTCTGGGACACCCGGGCCTCCCTTCGCGCGGTGGACGCCGCGGCCGTCTTCATCGACGCCGTTTCGGGTGTCGAGGTCGGAACGGAAAAGGTCTGGGAGATGCTTGAGGAGTTCGGCCTGCCGCGGATCATCGTCATCAACAAGATGGACCGGGAGAACGCCAGCTTCAAGGGTGCGGTCGAGGCCGTCCAGCAGTTCTTCGGCCGCCAGGCGATCCCCATCCAGCTGCCGATCGGCGAGGAGAAAAACTTCAGCGGAGTCGCCGACGTCATCGCCGGCAAGGCCTACCTCTTCGACAAGGACGAGAGCGGTAAATTCAAGGAAGCGGCCGTGCCCGCCGATCTCCAGGCCGAGGTCGCGAAGCGGCGCCGGGACCTCATCGAGATGGTCGCCGAGAGCGACGAAAAGCTCATGGAGAAGTATCTTGAGCAGGGCGAGCTGACGCCCGAGGAGTTCCAGAGCGGCCTGAAGCGGGCCATCCTCCACCATCAGCTTTATCCTGTCTTCGCGGCTTCGGGGCTCACGAATATCGGCGCCCAGCCGCTCCTGGACGGGATGATCGCCTACCTGCCGTCGCCGGTCGAACGGGATGGAATCAAGGCCAAGATCAAGGGACAGGACCAGTCGGTCCAGCCGTCCTCGGATGCGCCGTTCTCGGCCTTCGTTTTCAAGACCATCTCCGACCCCTACACCGGCCGGATCTCTTTGATGAGGGTTTTCTCGGGCCGAATGAACCCCGACGGCGTGGTCACCAACACCACCCGGGAGACGGACGAAAAGCTCGTCGGCCTATTCTTCCTCCAGGGGAAGGAACAGATCGCCGCGGGCCAGGTCAAGGCGGGCGACATCGCCGCCACGGCCAAGCTCAAGGTGACCTCGACGAGTGACTCCATCTGCGCCAAGAACGCCGGCATCGAATTCCCGGCCATCAATTTCCCCGAGCCGTCCATCTCCTTCGCTATCGAGCCCAAGACCCGGGCGGACGAGGACCGGATCTCGCAGGCCACGCATCGGATCACGGAGGAGGACCCGACGGTCAGGATCGAGCGCGACCCGGACACGGCCCAGCTCCTCATCTCCGGCAACGGCGAGCTCCATGTCCGGATCATCACTGAGCGGCTAAAGAAGCGCTACAACGTGGACGTCGACCTCAAGCCCCCGAAGATCTCCTACAAGGAAACCATCAAGGGCCGGGCCGATGTCCAGGGCCGGCACAAGAAGCAGACCGGTGGTCGCGGCCAGTTCGGCGACGTCTGGATCAAGATGGAGCCGCTGCCGCGGGGCAAGGATTTCGAGTTCGAGGACAAAGTGTTCGGCGGCGCCATCCCGCGCAATTTCATCCCGTCCGTCGAAAAGGGCATCCTCGAGGCGCGGAAGAAGGGCGTCCTCGCCGGCTACCCGGCGGTGGACTTCAAGGTCACCCTTTACGACGGGTCCTACCACGATGTCGATTCTTCGGACATCGCCTTCAAGATTGCCGCCACCAAGGCCTACAAGAAGGCCATGAAAGAGGCCAAGCCCACGATCCTCGAGCCGGTCATGAGCGTCGAGATCTATACCCCCGAAGCCTACATGGGCGACATCATGGGCAACCTCAACGGCCGGCGCGGCAAGGTCCAGGGAATGGAGCAGAAGGGGACGATGCGCGTCCTCAAGGCCGCGGTCCCGATGTCGGAGATGCTCGACTTCGAGCCGACGCTGACGTCGATCACGGGCGGGCGCGGCTCCTACCTCATGGAATTCTCCCACTACGAAGAGGCGCCGTCCCACATCCAGCAGAAGATCATCGCCGATGCCGTAAAAGAAGGGCGGGTCCGGCCCGAGGAAGAGGACTGAACCCCGGGGTTTATGGAGAGAGGGGAGCCCGGGCCGGGACTTCCCGGGGCCTTTCCTTGACAAAAAAGAGCAAGGCCGCCGCCACGGCCGTGAGGCCCGCCGATATCAAGAACGGCGCGGTCCTCCCCACGTGGTCCCAGAGCCAGCCGGCTCCAAGCGACGCCGGCAGCGCGCACAACCCGACGACCAACTGAAACCCTCCGATGATGCTGGCCCGGAATTCGGGGATGCAGAGCTCGGCGACGAGCGTCCGCTGGACAGGCTCCAAGGCCGCCTTGTGGACGCCGTATAAGACGAAGATGGCGGGGACCAGGAACATCCCCCGGATCAAGATGACGCCAACGCACACGGCCGCCCAGAACCCGAACGAAAGGAAGAGAACGGCCTTGCGGCCGATCCTGTCGGAGAGACGGCCGAAGGGCAGCGAGAGAAGCGCCGCCGAGGCCGTGAAAACGAGATACAGGACGGGTACGAAGCCGACCTTGAAACCGACGGTCCTGGCGTAAATGAGGAGGAAGGAATACGTGAATGCGCCCAGGGCGAAGACGGCGTTGACCCCGAAATAGAGGGCCAGGTTCCGGTCGATATGCCGGAGCGACAGGCCTTTGTAGATTTTGCGCTCGGTCGGCTTTTCCTCCTTGATCCGGACCAGGATCAGGACGGCGCCGATGACCGACGGGATGGCGGCCAGGGCGAAAAGAGTCCTGAGCCCGACGATGTTGAGGAGGAGGATGCAGGTTGTGATGCCGAAGACCGCCCCGAAGTTGTCCATGGCTCTCATCAGTCCGAAATGGCTGCCGCGGTTCCGGTCCGTGGAGATGTCGGCGACCATGGCGTCCCGGGGCGCGCCGCGCATCTTGCCCACCCGGTCCAGGACCTTGAAGGGGATGAGGTGCTGCCAGACGGACGCGACGGCGTAGCCGAGCCGCGAGGCCGACCCACAGAGATAGCCCGTCCAGACGAAGATCTTTCTTTTGCGGATCTTGTCCGAGATGTAACCCGAGACCGCCTGGGAGAGAGAGACGAGGGCTTCCCCCAGCCCATCGAGCAATCCCAGGGCGGACATGTTGGCCCGCAGGACCTGGGTCACGAACATGGGCCAGACTGGGGCGATGATGTCCGAGCCGAAGTCGTTGAGGAAGGAGGCCGCGGCGAAGGTCCGGACTGTTTTTTCGGTTTCTTCCGGAGTCTCGGTCATTTCATGATTCTTTCGTGGCCAGGCCATCCATTCTATCCTTTCCCCCGGCCTTCATTCAAGAAGAAACGGGGACGATGCCGAAACACCCCCATTTCCCCCAGCGTCCGTTGACATCCCCAAAACCCCGGAGATATGATACGGAGGAAATTCCCGACGGAGGACCTTATGAAGCCGACCAAACGCCTCGCCATGTGTTGTGTCATCTTCGCCTGGGGAGTCGTCGCAGTCCGTGCCCATGGGCAGGCCACATCGCAGGGCCAAGCGCAGGCTCAGCCGCGGGCCCAGGGCCAGACGCAAGCCCAGACACCTACGGCCCAGGCTTCAGCTCAAGCCTCTTCGCAATCCGAGAAACCGGACCCGACTCTGGTCCTTAAAATCGGCAACCCCAAGCTCAAGGACAAGACCATGGACGTCGGCCTGGGGACGATCATGGCTGCGGAGACGGGAGCGGCTATCGGCTTCGACCGGATGATCCAGGCCATGAAGGCCAGCCGCTTCGTCTATGTCGGCGAAACTCACAATTCCCTCCCCATGCACGAGATCCAGTTCCAGATCATCAGGGCCCTCTACGGCCAGGACCGTAACCTGGCGATCGGCCTGGAGATGCTCCCGGTCACGGTCCAGGAGACGCTGAACAGGTGGAGCTCCGGCCTCCTGACGACGGCCGAGTTCATCCGTGACGTCCGCTGGTACGTCAACTGGAACTTCAGCTTCGGCTTCTACGGGAAGATCTTCGAGTTCGTCAAGGAGCACCACCTTCCGGTCTACGCCCTGAACGTCCCTCGCGAGATCATCGCCAAGATCCGGATGAAGGGCTGGGACGCCCTGACCGAGGAAGAGAAAAAGTTCATTCCGAAGGCCCCCGACCTGACGAATAAGGACCACCGGACCCTGATCCGGACGATCTTCGAATCGGCCGAGATCCCGCAGCAGATGAAAGGCGCCGGGCTCGATATGATGTTCGAGGGTCTCTACCGCGGTCAATCGGCCTGGGACGAGGTGATGTCCGCCAACGCCGTCCGAGGGGCCGAGAGCGAGGGCCGCAGGATGGTTGTCTGCGCCGGGTCGGGGCATCTTCTCTACAACCTCGGCCTCAACAGGCGGGCCTTCGAGAAGAGCGGGCAGCCGTCGAAAACGGTCATCGCGGTCGCGATCCCCGCCGGACAGAAGAGCCTCAAGGTTTCCAGGGCGTACGGAGACTACGTTTTGGGGATCGCCGAGGAGGCGAAGCCGGCCTTTCCGACGATCGGGTTGAGCTTCAAGAAGGTCGATAACCTGGAGAACCTGGTCGTTGACGCCAAGCCCACGGACGGCGCCGCCGGCCGGGCCGATTTCGACAAGGGGGACGTCATTCTCACGGTCGACGGCCAGGCTTTTAGCGACATCAACGAGGTCCGGATGTATCTGGCCCGCTTCAAGTGCGGCGACGAGGTCAAGTTCCGGCTCCTGCGGGGCGGCCAGGTCAAGGACGTCTCGCTGAAATTCGACAAGTGCCTCCAGCCGGAAGCGCGGCCGGCGGAGAAGAAAACGTCCTGATCGAAAGCTTATCAAGGGTCCCATGAGAAACGGGGAGGAATTCATGTCACGAGAGCACAAGATATTTCACGGTCTGGCCATCGCCGGCGGAATCGTGGTCGTGGGTTTCCGTCTGGCGGCGGGTCCTGCGACGCTCAGGACCCCGGCTGAAGACAGCGGCTACAAGCAATACACCCAGAACGTGGCCCTCGGAAAATTTCTCAGCGAAGCCGACACCCTCGCGCGGGAGCTGACGGTTCAGGTCGTCGGCCGGACGAAGGACGTCGAGGAGCTCCCAGGCCAGGAGATTTTCCTGGCGGTCCTGACCGAAGAGGGCGCCGCCCGGCCGCAGGACCTGAACCGGAAAAAGCCGACCCTCCTTCTGACGGCTTCTCAGCACGGCAACGAACAGTCGGCCAAGGAGGCCGCTCTGTGGCTCATCCGCGACATCGCCCTCGGAGAGATGAGGCCGTTGCTCAAGAGAATGAACGTCCTCGTCATTCCCCAGGCCAATCCCTACGGCAACCGGTTCGATGTCCGGCGGAACGAGACCGGCCTCGACATGAACCGGGACCACGTCAAGCTCGAGGCCGCCGGGGTCGAGGCCATCCACCGGGTCTTCCGGGCTTGGATGCCCGAGGTCACGATCGATGTCCACGAGAAGGGCGACGGCTACTACAAGGTGAATATCGGCTGCGTCTCCAACGTGAATATCAGCCGGGTGCTCCAGGACTATTCCCGCCGGACGATCCTGGCCGAGGTCGAGGCTTCGCTGAAGAAGAAAAGCATTGCCTTCCATGAGTACCTCGTCACGGAGGAGATGGGCTCGACGGGCGCGGCCGGCGTCGAAACGCCGGGAGCCACGGTTGCCCCGAAGGAAGATTACACCCGTTACAGCACGACGGACCTCAACGACGGCCGGAACAGCCTCGGGATTTACGAAACGCTGTCCTTCATCCAGGAAGGGGCGTCACGCCATGATCTGGAGACGCTCGCGGCGAGGACACAGTGGCAGTATTGGGGGCTCCGTTTCTTCATGGAGTCCACCGCGGACCACGGGGCCGAGATCATTAAGATCGTCCGCGACTTGAGGGCCAAGCTCCTGGAAAGGGGCCAGGCCGGCGCGGCGGACGATCTCGTCCACCTCAGGATGGATTTCGCCCGGGACCCCAAGAACCCGACATTAACCCTGCAGAAGTACGAAGAGGCGGGGGCCCCGGCCGTGGTGGGGATCCTCAAGGTCGATAAGAAGGCCGGCGATACGCTCACGGCCCAGGATATCGCGCCCTCCAGGCAGATGACGGGGCGCAGAGTCGTTACCGAAGTCGTCAGGAACTGGTTCCCCGAAGTGACCCCGACGGTCAGCATTGTCCGGCCCATCGGCTACATCATCCCGGCCAAGCACACCGACGTCGTCGAAACCCTGCTCCGCCACGGCATCGCGGTCCAGATGCTCATCCAGGACAAGGCCGTCGACGTCGAGGCTTACGAGGTGCTGGACATCGTTCCGGCGGCCGACGATTACCTGGCGCCGTCGAAGATCGCGGTGGAAAAAAAGGCCCTGTCGACCGTCGTCAAGCACGGCGATTTCTACGTGAGCTGTGGCCAGGAAGCCGCCAACCTGATCCCCTGCCTTCTCGAGCCAGAATCGGATTTCGGGCTCATCAGGTATTGGAAGCTCGGCCTCGTTCCGAAAATTGGAGACCTGTTCGCGGTTTACCGGTTGTCGAAACCCCAGACGCTGCCTCTCGCGCCGTACAAGCCTTGGCCCCGTTAGATACTGAGGCCCGACCCCGACTATTTAATGGCTTTCAGGATCTCAGGCTGGGGCGGTGCCGCCCACTTGAATATCTCCCGGGCCTTGGCCGCCTCTCCCGCCCGCTCGAGGACGAGGGCGCCGAAGTATGAGTACGGGCCCCGCTCGTCTCCATGGTTGCCGGTGTAATCCAGGATCGACTTCCGGATCTCCATGGCCTTGGACTTATTCCCCATCTTTTCCTGGCACAGGACTTCGAGATAATCCTGGAGCCTGACGTCCGGGGCCGCAGGCGCCCCCGTCCCAAGGGTTTCAGGATAGAGCTTCGCTTTTTCGAGGTGCTCGACCGCCGCGGCCCAGTCGCGCCTGGCCATCCGGTCCAGGGCGACACCGATATGGGCCCTGACATAAAGCCCGTAGATGTCGCTCGCGCCCTCATAGGGAAGAGCCTGGATCTTGTCCACGACGGCCGAAGCCTCATCGTTCCGGGATAGATCCAAGAGGGATTTGACCTGGTCGACCAGAATGGGAACCTCGCCCGGGAAAAGTCCCGCGGCCTTTTCCGTCACGGCGAGAGTCTCGCCTTTCCTGCCGAGAGACTGCAGGAACCCGGCCAGGCTGTGCCAAACGCGCCAGTTCTTGCCGTCGATCCCGACGGCCCGGTTGAGATCGGCCAGGGCCTTTTCCGACGCGGTCTCGCGCTCGAGATAAGCCCGGGCGAGGAAGAATGGAGCGAAGTCGGCCGCGTCGCAGCGGGTGAAGAGGTCCCGCGTCTCTTCGATCCGGCCCTTGGCCCAGAAGATCAGCCCGAGGTAGTATTTCGGCTTCCAGTCGGCCGGCCTGGACGCCATGGCCCATTCGAAGACCGGGATCGACTCTTCGCGAAAGGGAAACACGAGGAGAGGCGAAAGGCCGAAGGCCTTGTCGAGATAGGTCGCGCTTCTGTCCCGGGCCGTATCTTTCAGGAGATAAGCCAGCCAGGCGTAGACCTCGGGCTGGGCCGGGGCGTTTTCGAGGAGCGTCACGGCGTCCGGCACGCACCCGTTCCTGACGTAGAAAAGGGCCATTTCGAGGTAGCTCTCATGGGGAAGCTCGTTTCGGATCATGGACTTGAAGCCGGTGAGCCTCGCCTCCGTCCTGTCGAGGAGGTAGCGCTCGAACCGGCCGAGGTGGTCGAGCGGGTCGAACTCCTCGAGCCGGTTCAGCGCCTCACGGGCCGTGACCGTTTTTCCGAGCTTTCTCGAAGCCATCGCCTTGATCTCGAAAGCGCTCGAATTGTACCTGTTGGAATCCAGGGCCTTCTCCGCGTACTCCAGGGCGAGCGGAAAATTCGCTTCAAAGGCCGCTATTTCGGCCAGCTGGACATAGGCCGGGGATCGGTATTCCATGGAACGGGACGCCCAGCCCAGGGTCTCTTTCGCGTCGGCCAGCCGGCTCAGGCGCCGGGCGATGAGCCCGTAGACATAGTTGGCCTCCGGGTCGTACATGGAGACGTCGAGCGCCTTGGCCGCGTAATCCAGTCCCTTCCGGTATTCGCCGCGCCGGGCGTAGAGCTCGGCGGTCCGGGCTAGGGCCCGGAGATGAAGGGGCTCGCGGGCGAGGCAGGCCAGATACTTTTCGAGGGCCTGGTGATGGAAACGCTCCTGCTCGGACCGCGCTCCGGCGAGATAGAGGCCCTCGGCCGTCCCTTCGTCGACGGCGCTGAAGCGCAGCGGCCGGCCGAGCTCTCTCGACTCAGGGCCGCTCGAATAAACGAGCCGGGCGCCGATCCGCACTTCATAGACGCCGGGCTTTCCGGGGAGCGGGATCTCTCTCCTGAAAATCCCTTCGGGCTTGAGACGGAGACGCTCCTTGTAGACGTCTTTCCCGGACACCCTGACGACGAGGTCGTCATCGACGGACTGGAGGGGAAAGAAGCCGATGGCCAGCCCCGTTTCCGTTTCCGCCGCGCTCAGGACGCCGATCGGGGACGCCTTTCTCATGGGGCCGATCCCGCGATATGGGAACCAGAGCTCTTTCCAGCGGTCGGTGACGGACGGGAACAGCCGGCCGTGGTCGGACTGGTCGAGCAGGCGCCCGGCCTGGGGCTCGGTGTACTGGCCGTCCTTGTCCGTGAGGAGGTCAACCCAGATCCCGCCCTGCCGGGACAGGTCCCAGATCCAGACCTTGCGGCCGGGCATGTCGTCATACAGGGCCCAGTGCCCGAACCCCGCATCGGAGTCCTGATACCAGGCCCCGTAGAAATCCTCGTATTCGCCTACCGTGAAATAGCTCTTGGAGCCGGGAGAATCGTTGTTCTTGTACCAGGAAAGGTCACGTCCCCCCGGGCTCACGGGCCACGGCTCGAGCGGGACGGAGTAGTCGTGCCCGATGTGGGAACGGCCCGGGAAGATGTATCGGAGGTCATCGGCCGTCCTGATGGCCGCGCACGACCAGTAATAATAGGACTGGCTGAAAGGGGTCGGGTTGTGCCAGAACCCGTTGGTTTCAAAAAACGCCTTGTCCGGGGGGAGGGTGATCGTGACGCTCCAGCGGGTCCGTGAGGGAAGGTCCATCGTTCCGACGACGCAGCTCGCGCTGCCGTCCCCGTTCCGGCGGATGACGTAATCAACGGGCGAGGCCGTGGACGGGGCGTGTCCGACGATCCCGAAGTTGAATTCGATCCCGCCCGAGGTCCAGGGCCCCCGGAGGGCGATCTGCCGGAATTTCATGACGTGGTTGGTATAGAGGAAATCGCGGCCGGAGGACTTGTCCGAGGCGCCCCAAACCTTGCCGCCGACCTCGGGCAGGACGGCGACCCGGACGTAGGGATTCTCCAAGCGGACGACCGTCCACTCCTTCTCCGTGGCCGAGGCGCTGAACGAGTCGTAGAAGAAATAGGGGTAGAGCCTCAGTCCCTGGCCCCACAGGCTTGACCGGGCGAAGATGGGGACCGGGTCGGGGTCGGCGTAGGGGTAGGTCCTGATGGCCTCCTTCTTTTCGGAGACGGTGGCCCCTCCGGCACCCGGCCCGGAGCCGGCCCGGCAACCGGCGGCGAGGAGAACCGCCGTCAAGAGGAAGATAAAGATTGCGTTTGAGGGCCTTTTCGACGTCATCGGCCCCTCTACTTCTTTTCCTTTTTTTCCGTGAGCTCCTGATAGATGACTTCGACCAGGCTCATGAACTGCGGCCCTCCCCCGGCGCCCGGCCGGTCTTCGACCTGGAGGATCTTTTTGATCTCGTCCAGGGACTTGCCCTCGGCGATCAGGGTTTTGACCCTGGCCTGCTTGATCTCGATGGCCCGGACAAGGCCCTCCACCTCGTCCCGGGTGACCATGTCCCCGTGACCGGGGATGAACGTCTCGATGTGGGGCCTGTGGTCCAGGATGGCCTTGAGCGTTTTGACGAGCCCGAAGGAGGATCCGTTCTTGGAACGATGGACGATGGGGTCGCGGCCGATGAAGACGAGGTCGCCGACGAACGCAGTTCTCTCGAGGTCGACATAAACGACCGTGTCGCCGCTCGTGTGGGCCGGACCGTAATGGCGGAGGGTAACCGTCCGGCGGCCGGACTGGAGCTTCAGCTCGTCCTTGAAAACCACCGTCGGGAGGTAATCCTGGAGGGCGGGCAGGTCGGCGGCGGCCTTGATCATGTCGGCCTTGACCTGTTCCTGACTGATGATGGGCAGCCCCTTGGGAAAGCCCGGGAGCCCGTTGATATGATCGCCATCACTGTGGGTGAGGATGATCTTCGTGACCGGGGCCGAGACGGTTTTCTTGAGCTCGGCGAGCATCTCCCGGACGCTCTCGGGGCTCATCTTGGCGTCGATCGCGAAGACCTCCTTGTATCCGATGATCAGGCCGGAGTTGGCCCCGGCCCCTCCCTTGACGAGGAGAAGAGTCAGGGTGATGGGCTGGATCGTCACGGGGGCCGATTCCTGGCGGGACGGCGGGTTCTGCTGGGCGAACGCGATTCCCACACGCAGGATCAGGATTCCGGAGATGATGGCCAAGACGACCGGAAACGGGGATTTCATGGCAGGCTCTCCTTGGTTCGAGTGTCCATTCCATTAGGTTTTATCCGGATGAAGGGGTTTTGTCAAACGCTCCCGGGGAAGGGCCGCCGGCTTCAAATGTTGATCCGGATCGGCAGGATCACGGTCGTGATCCCCTTCCACCGGAGCTCCTGCTGGATGGCGAACGCCGTCTCGTTGTGCAGCAGCCGCCGGATGATGCCCGTCTGGCGGAACACGGACTGGCCGGCAAACACGGTCGAGCGGGGGAATTCGGCGGCGGCTTTTTCGCAGAGGCGCGAGGCCGTCGCGACGATATCCGTGCCGAGGTCGTAGCGGAAATCCGCCGGGAAGCCCATCCGCCGGGCGAGGTCGACATATTTGCGCAGGGCGTCGCCGGCCGAGCTTTCCAGGCAGGAGACGGCATCCGAGCCCTTGAACGAGCCGACGTCGACCTCGGCCACGGAGACGAAAATGAAGTTCTTGTAGAGGCCGGGGAAGCTGCGGATGATCGTCAGGAAGGTGTGGACGCCGAAGCCGTTGTAGCCGTTGACGAGCTGGATCGCCGTCATCTGCTTCGGGTCCGGCGCCGCCCTATTCGGGCGTCCTGTGGTCGGGATCTTCAGGAGGTCGTCCAGCTCCCGGACGCCCCCCCTGACCTTGTTGTAATGGGCGCGCGTCAGGTAGCAGAGGAAGATGACGACCGAGGTGATGACGAGGGTCAGCCAGCCGCCGACCGGGAATTTTTCGATGGTCGTGATCGTCAGAACCGTCAGGCAAACCGTGAGGCCCGTCAAGTGGACCGGAAGGTGCTTTTTCCAGTGCGGCTCGGTTTTGCGGTTCCGGATGAAAAACCGCGACATGCCGAGTTCCGACAGCGAAAACGTCAAGAAGACGTTGATCGAATACATGACGACGAGCGTCGTGATATTCCCTTTGGAGTAGATGAGGAGCAGGACCGCCGCGCCCCCCATGAGCATGACGCCGTTCTGGATTGTGAAGCGGCTGGAGAGGGACGCGAAACGGTGGGGGAACCAGTAATCCACGGCCATGTTGGCCATGACCCGCGGGCCGTCCACGAATCCAGTCTGGGCCCCGACGAGGAGCAGCGCCCCCTCGGAAAAGATCGTGACCAGGGCCAGGATATAGCCGATTCCCCAGCTGGCGAAGACCTTGCCCGCCAGGACCGCGTTGAGAGTTTTCCCGGCCACGGGGGAAACGCCCAGCAACAGATAGCAGACGAGGATTCCGCCGGCGGTGATGGCCAGCGAAGACGCCAGATAGACCATGGTCCTCTTGCCGTTATGGACCCGGGGCTCGCGGAGGATCTGCAGCCCGTTTGACACGGCCTCGATCCCCGTGAAGGTGCCGCCGCCCATGGAGAAAGCCCGGAGAAAGAGAAAGAGCATCCCCCAGCCGCCGAGGGACACCAGCCCGGTCCGGTAATCCGTCCGGATCTGATGAGCGACGGTGCCGATCTGGCCGGCATGGGACAGGATGCCGTAGCCGATGAGGAGAACGTGGGTGACGACGAAGGTCAGGAAGATCGGGGCCAGCATCGTCACGGATTCCTTGACGCCGCGGAGGTTGATAACGACCAGAAAAATGATCGCGGCCACGTCGAAGGGAATCTTGAAAGGCTGCCAAGCCACCGGGAAAAAACTGAAAATGGCGTCGCCGCAAGAAACGATCGAGACCGTGATGGTCAGCATGTAGTCGACGAGGAGCGCCGCGCCGGAGATGACCCCAGCCCTCTCCCCCAGAGTGTGAGTGGCGACAATGTAGCCGCCGCCCCCGGAGGGGAAGTACTCGATGATTCTGGAATAGGCGTAGGAAATAATGAAGACCGTCAGCGCCGTGGCCAGCGCGAGAAAAAGGGCCAGGTAGGTGTGCCGGCCGAGCGCCTTGAACGCTTCTTCCGGGCCGTAGGAGGCCGACGACAGGCCGTCGGCGCCGAGGCCGATCCAGGCCAGGAGCGGGATCAGGGCGAGCTTGTGGAACAGGGAAGGGTCCTTGATGTTGCGGGGCTTGCCGATCAGGGCATCCCGGATCCTGTGACCCAGCGACCGGTTTTCGTCGACCATAGCCTTCGGCCTCTTTTCAGTCGTCCTGGTGAGCCGTTGCCTTCGTGATCTGAAAGCTCGAAGCCCGCTCATTGTACCTCTAAAGCCCGGCAAAATAAAGGGCAAGAGAGGGCCGGACCCCCGGGCTCCCGCCGGCGTCGAATCCCGTTGTCAAGAAAGGAGATACAAAAAAAAGCCGGGGACGGCGGTGCCGCCCACGGCCTCCTGTCACTTGCGGAATCCGGATTACAGTTTGGTCTCGGCGACGGTCTTGCTGACGACGCCGATCGTCTTCTCGAACATGGCCTTCTCTTCGTCGTTGAGCTTGATCTCGAAGATCCTCTCCATGCCCTTTCCGCTGATCAGGCAGGGCACGCCGATGAAGAGGCCCTTGACGCCGTACTCGCCTTCGCAGAGCGCGGCGCAGGGCAGGACGCGGCGCTTGTCGTGGAGGTAGGATTCGGCGATGACGATCGCGCTCCAGGCCGGGCTGAAGAACGCCGACCCTTTGCCGAAGAGCTTGACAATCTCGGTCCCGGCCTCGCGGGTCCGGAGGGCGAGCCTGTCGACCTGCTCCTTGGTCGCGATCTCGGTCAGGGGCACCCCGCCGACGGTCGTCAGGCGGGGGAGGGGCACCATGTCGGGGCCGTGGCCGCCGAGGACGGTGCCGGCGACGTCGGACACCGACACGCCGAGCTCCATGGCGATGAAAGCGCGCCAGCGGGCCGTGTCGAGAGTCCCGGCCATGCCGACGACCCGGTTCTTGGGGAAGCCGGTCAGCTTGGCGAACGCGTAGACCATAGCATCGAGGGGGTTGGTGACGATGATGCAGAACGCCTGCGGAGCGTTTTGCTTGACCCCCGCGGCCACCTGGGAAATGATCTGGAGGTTGACCGCCAGCAGGTCCTCGCGGGTCATGCCGGCCTGGCGGGGCTTGCCGGCCGTGACGATGACGACGTCGGCGCCGGCGATGCCCTTGTAGTCGGACGTCCCGGTGATGTTGGCGTCATAGTTGCCGTGGGGGGCCATCTCCATCAGGTCGAGGGCCTTGCCCTTGGCGGGGTTCTCGAGCTCCGGGATGTCGAGGATAACGACGTCCCCGAGCTCCTTCTGGGCGGCGAGCATGGCCAGGATCTGGCCGATCTGTCCGCCGCCGATGAGGGCGATCTTCTTGCGCATGTTCATTCTCCTTTATAAAATGGCGGCCGGGCCAACGGGCCGGCCCGCCCCGGTTGCTACAGCAGACAGGCCCCGTCGAGGGGGTCAACCCTTGACGTAGCCCTCCCACGTCTCCTTGAGCTTCGGGCTCTTCAGCCACTCCATGACGTAGTCGGTGAAGGCGGCGCCCGTCACCCCGGTCGAACGTCCGGTGATGGACATCTTTTTCTCGTATTGTCCGGTGATATCAAGGGCCATCTCCAGATTCTTGCCCTTTTCGGTGTAGCCGATGTGACCGAGGAGCATGGCTGCGGCCCGGATCATGCTGCAGGGGTCGGCGTACTGGGCCCGGCCTTCGGTGACCATGCGCGGCGCGGAGCCGTGGATGGCCTCGAACATGGCGTACTGCTTGCCGATGTTGGCGCTTCCGGCCGTGCCGACGCCACCCTGGAACTCGGCAGCCTCATCGGTCAGGATGTCGCCGTAGAGGTTGGGCAGGACCAGGACCTGGAAGTCGCGGCGGCGCTTCTCGTCGACGAGCTTGGCCGTCATGATATCGATGTACCAGTCGTCGGCCGCGATGCCGGGATACTCCTTTGCGATCCGATAAAAGTTCTCCAGGAAGCGGCCGTCGGTCGTCTTGACGATGTTGGCCTTGGTGACGCAGGTCACGCGCTTCCGGCCGTTCTTCTTGGCGTTCTCGAAGGCCAGCCGGCAGATGCGGTCGGAGCCGGGCCCGGTGATGAGCTTGAAGTCGATGGAGATGTCGGCGTCGACATCGATGCCGTTGGAGCCGAGAGCGTAAAGGTCCTCGGTGTTCTCGCGGAAGAAGATCCAGTCGATGCCCTGCTTGGGGATGCGGACGGGCCGGACGTTGGCGAAGAGGTCGAGCTCTTTCCGTACGGCCACGTTGCAGCTCTCGATGTTCGGCCAGGGGTCGCCCTTGCGCGGCGTCGTCGTGGGGCCCTTGAGGGTGACGGGGTATTTCTTGATCTCGGCCAGGACGTCGTCCGGGATGGCCTTGTTGTGGGCGGCCCGGTTCTCGATCGTCAGGCCCTCGATGTCCTTAATGAGGATCTTGCCCGCCTTGACCTCGTCCTTGAGCAGGAACTCAAGGACCCGCTTGGACTCGGCGGCGATGTAAACACCGATGCCGTCGCCGGGGAGGATGCCGATCTTGAGCGGGGAGAGCTTCGAGTAATCGATCCAGCCGGGAGAGGCCTTGACCTTCTCCATCCTCTTCATCTGGGCTTCGAGGAGCTTGCCGAAATGCTCCTTGGCTCTGGCAATGGCGGCGTTCTCCATTTTCTTCCCTCCGTTGTTGTGAATATAGACGAAAAACAGAAAAGTAATATTAGTACTTTTTGCCGGCAAAATCAAACGAAATCTCTCCGCCCCAAGCGGAATCCGGCCAGCCCGCGACACGGCCCGCGGCGACCGGAGGTTTTGACAAAACGGCCCAAACCATCTATACAGTATGGTGCGCGGCCGGCATCCAGCGCCAAATCAGACCATCAGGAGTCAAGCCATGTTGGAATCATATTTCGAACAGGAAAAAGAACGGGCCAAGGCCGGCCTCCCGCCCCTCCCGCTGACACCTGCGGAGGTCGAGGATGTCTGCCGTTTCCTGGAAAAACCAGAGGCCGGAAAAATGGCGATCTTCCTGACCCTCCTCCGGAACCGGGTATCTCCGGGCGTGGACCCTGCGGCCAAGATCAAAGCGGGCTGGCTGACGCGGGTCGCCCAGGGAAAGGTGCCGTCCCCGGCCTTATCCAGGTCCGACGCTGTTTTTCTTCTGGGAACCATGCTGGGCGGGTACAACGTGGAGCCGCTGGTGGCCTTCCTGAACGACCGGGACCTGGCCGCTGCAGCGGCCGAGGCTCTGAAGAAGACCGTCCTCATCTACGGGCATTTCGACACGATCCTGGAGATGTCCAGGACGAATCCGAAGGCCCGGTCCGTCCTCGAATCGTGGGCGAATGGGGAGTGGTTCCTTTCTCGCCCGGCCTTCCCGGAGAGGATCGTCCTGAAGGTCTTCAAGGTCGACGGGGAGATCAACACCGACGACTTTTCGCCGGCCGGGCACGCGCCGACCAGGCCCGACATCCCGCTCCATGCCCAGTCCATGGGCCAGACGCGCTTCCCCGGCGGGAACGAAACCATCCGCAAGCTCCGCGAGGAGGGCCACCGGGTCGTCTTCGTCGGGGATGTGGTCGGGACCGGATCGTCCAGGAAATCCGCTTGCAACTCCCTGATGTGGCACATCGGGGAGGACATCCCGTTCATCCCGAACAAGAGGCGGGCCGGGATCGTCATGGGCGGCCTGATCGCCCCCATCTTCTTCAACACCACGGAAGATTCGGGCGGCCTGCCGATCATGTGCGACGTCACGCGGATGAAGACCGGCGACGTCATCACGATCGATACCAAGGCCGGGAAGGTCCTCGACGGGACCGGGAAAGTCCTGACGGGTTTCGAGTGGAAGCCCCCGACGATCAAGGACGAGTTCCGGGCCGGGGGCCGGCTGAACCTCATCATTGGACGCCAGCTGACGGCCAAGGCCCGCAGGACCCTGGGCCTCCCCGAGGCGGATTTCTTCAGGACGATCGAGAACCCGGAGCCCAAGCCGGACCAAGGTTATACGCTGGCCCAGAAGATCGTCGGGCGGGCCTGCGGACTTCCGGGCGTCCTGCCCGGCACGGCCTGCGACCCGCACATGACGACCGTCGGCTCCCAGGATACGACTGGGCCGATGACGGCCGACGAGCTCAAGGAGCTGGCCTGCCTGGAGTTCCAGGCGGATCTCTTCATGCAGTCGTTCTGCCATACGGCCGCCTATCCCAAACCCGCCGACGCGAAGATGCACCGGACGCTCCCCGCGTTCATGACGGAGCGCAAGGGCGTCGCCCTCAAGCCGGGCGACGGCGTCATCCACTCCTGGCTCAACCGGCTCGTCCTCCCGGATACCGTGGGGACGGGCGGCGATTCGCACACGCGGTTCCCGATCGGCGTCAGCTTCCCGGCCGGGTCCGGGCTCGTCGCCTTCGCCGGGGCCCTGGGCTTCATGCCCCTCGACATGCCCGAGTCCGTCCTCGTCCGGTTCAAGGGTCGGCTGAACCCCGGGATCACCCTCCGCGACGCGGTCAACGCCATCCCCTATTTCGCCATCCAGAAAGGCCTTCTGACCGTGGAGAAAAAGGGCAAGAAGAACGTTTTCAACGGGTGCGTCCTGGAGATGGAGGGCCTCGAGGACCTGATTGTGGACCAGGCCTATGAGCTGACGGACGCCTCGGCGGAACGATCGGCCGCCGCGGCCGTCATCTCCCTCAAGGAAGAGAGGGTGGCCGAATTCCTCAAGAGCAATATCGCCCTGATGGAAAAGATGATCGACGAAGGCTACCAGAGCGCCGAAACCCTCCGGCGGCGGATCGACTCCTGTCGGAAATGGCTGGAAAACCCTGTCCTCCTCAAGCGGGACGCCCTCGCCGAGTACAAGTCCCTCCTCGAGATCGACTTGGCCGAGATCACGGAACCGCTCGTGGCCTGCCCCAACGACCCCGACGACGTCAAGCCACTCTCCAAGATCGCCAACGATCCCGTCCAGGAGGTCTTCATCGGCTCCTGCATGACCAATATCGGCCACTTCCGGGCCGCCAGCCGGATCCTCGACAAGGCCGGGGTCCTCGGGGTCCGGCTCTGGATCACGCCCCCGACCAAGATGGACGCGGCCCAGCTCATGCGGGAGGGTCATTACGCCGTCTTCGCCGGCGCCGGCGCCCGGACGGAAATCCCCGGCTGCTCCCTGTGCATGGGGAACCAGGCCCGGGTCAAGGCCGGGACGACCGTGTTTTCGACCTCGACCAGGAATTTCGACCACCGGGTCGGCGATTGGACCCGCGTTTACCTGGGGTCGGCCGAGCTCGCGGCCGTCGCCGCCCTCAAGGGGAGGATCCCGACGGTCGATGAGTACATGGCTATCATGAAGGAAAAGATCCTGCCCCATGCCGAAGAGGTCTACCGCTATCTCGAATTCCACAAGATGGGCGACTTCAGCTTGGGCTACGCTCGGTAAGCCCTCCCGGGGGGAACAGGGAGGCGATCCCCGATTTTCCGGAAGGAGGCCAGATGATCCGACTAAACGGACGAAAGGTTCTGATCACGGGCGGCTCAAGAGGCATCGGCCGGGCCACCGCCCTTCTCTTCGCCAGGGCCGGGTGCGATGTGGCCATCAACTATGTCAGCAACTCCGGGGCCGCTGCGGAGGTCCGGTCAGCCATCGAGGCCCTGGGCCGGGAATGCCTGGCTTATCGGGCCGAGATCTCGTCCAAGAACGAAGTGGACAACATGATCAGCGATATCCTGTCCCGCTGGGGAGAGCTCGACACCCTTGTCAACAACGCCGGGGTCTGGACCTATCTCGAGATGGGCCGGATGGACGAGTCGGTCTACCGGGAGACCATGGCCATCAACCTGGACGGCGTTTTCTTTGCCACGAACGCCGCCGTTCCCTCGATGAAGGAGAAGGGAAGGGGCTGGATCATCAACGTGACGTCCACGGCCGGCGTCAGGGGCGAAGCCATCCACTCCCACTATGCGGCGAGCAAAGGGGCCCTCCACGCCCTGACCAAGTCCCTGGCCGTCGAGCTCGCGCCTTATAACATCCGCGTCAATGGCGTGGCCCCGGGCTGGGTGGACACGGACATGTGCACCGGAGTCTTCAGCGAGCCCGGATACAAGGAGAAAGTCCGCAAATCCATTCCGCTCGACCGCATCCCTCCGCCCGAGGACATCGCCGGCCCCATCCTCTTCCTGGCCTCGGACCTGGCGCGCCACATCACGGGCGAGGTCCTGAACGTCAACGGAGGTTCGGTCCTGGCCGGAGGCTGAAAATGCCGGTGATAAAAAGCTTGACAGCGTTTTTTTATCATGGTACTTAGGGGAGGCTTCATGGCGAAAAAATTTCTGTCCGTCATCATCGTCCCCCACACGAAAACGAGCACTAGGACCTTGAGCTTCTCCCGGCGCACGCTGAGGATCCTGGCCGGCGGCGGCGCGATCCTGGCTCTGGTCCTGGCCGTCTTCCTGACCGATTATGTCTCGATGAACGTCATCCGCCATCGCTACAAAGCCCTCACGCGGGAGGCGGCGGAGCAGAAGGCCAAGATCGCTGATTACGAAAGATCCATCAACGAGCTCAAGACGACCGTCGCCAATTTCGAGAACTACACCAAGAAGCTCAACATCATGGTCGGGCTGAAATCGCCCGACGTCCTCAAGGCGCCGGCCGGCCTGGGAGGGGGAGCCTCTGAGCCCGAGACTTCCGAGCCCGGCGCGAGCGTCCCGGCGGGAGCCCCCCAGTCCGAGTCGCCCGCCCAGGGTTCGATCCAGGGCTTGATCCAAAAGGCCCAGAGCATTGAGAGCAACCTCAACAGCCTGGTCAGCATCTCGGAGAGCACGAGCCTCAGGCTGGCGACGACCCCCTCCATCATGCCCGTAGCGGGATGGGTCAGCTCCGGCTTCGGGGTGAGGGCCGACCCCTTCACGGGCAGAGAGCAGATGCACTGGGGCCTCGATATCTCCACCAATACCGGCAATCCCATCGTCGCCACAGCTGACGGGATCGTGCTCCAGGTCCTGACCGATAAGTACCTGGGGAAGCATATCATCCTCAGCCATGGCAACGGGATCACGACCCTCTACGGACACATGAGCGGTTTCGCCATCGTGGCCGGCCAGACGGTCAAGAGGGGAGACGTTATCGGGTACGTCGGGATGACCGGCAAGGCCGTCGGCCCGCACGTCCACTACGAAGTCCACAAGGACGGAAAGCCCGTCAACCCCTATAATTTCATTCTGGAAGAATAGGCCGGGCCGTCCGGCCCGGTCTCAGTCGCCGCCAAGCAATTCCCCCGGCCTGATCTTCGCCCCGAGAGAGAATGCGTGCGCCGGCATCCTCGTTTTTCCCTCCGGCTGGAGCTCCTCGACCAGATAAACGCTTCCTCCGCCGCAGGCGACCTTCAGGCCGTCCCCGAGGGCGGAAAGGGCCTCGCCCGGCCTGCGAGTCTCCCCGGGAGCATCGAGGTTTCGCCCCTTGTGAAGTTGAAGCCGGCGGCCCCGGAAGAAGGTGTAGGTCCCGGGCCGGCCCGCCAGGGCCCGGACCTTCCGGTCGATGGCCGAGGCACTTTCCGACCAGTCGATCCGTCCGTCCTCTTTGCGGATCTTGGGGGCCAGGGAAGCCAGGCTATGGTCCTGCGGCGAAGGCGTGAGGGTCTCTATTCCTTCAAGCGTCTGGAGGAGGAGGCCCGCTCCGAGGACTGCCAGCCGCGCCTCGAGCTCGCCGGCCGTCTCCTGGGGGCCGATCTTCGTCCCGGCCCGGGCCAGGATGTCCCCCTCGTCCATTTTTTCGTTGAGCTCGATGATCGTGACGCCGGTTTCCATTTCGCCGTTGAGGACGGCCCATTGGACCGGGGCCGCCCCTCGATACTTGGGCAGGAGCGAGAAGTGGACGTTGAGGGAATGATGGGGAGGGGCATAGATAATGGGGGCCGGGATGATCTGGCCGTAGGCCACGACGACGTTGACCTCGGGAGCCACGTCCTGGATCCTGCCGAGGACGGCTCCGTCCGTCCGGATCCTGGCGGGCTCGAGGACGGGGATGCCCCGTTCGAGGGCGAACGACTTGACTGCGCTCGGGGTCATCCGCCGGCCGCGTCCGGCCGGCTTGTCGGGCTGGGTGACGACAAGAGCGACGGAATGCCCTCTTTCGAGAAGCCGCTGAAGGGAAAGGAGCGCCGGGGCCGGGCTCCCGAAGAAGACGATCCTCATAGCTTCAGGCCGGTGTCCGCCGTTTTTTTTAATTTCTTCCGGAGCAGGGTTTTCTTGAGAGGCGACAGGCGGTCCGTGAACAGCTTGCCGTCGAGATGGTCGATCTCGTGGCAGAGGGCACGGGCCAGGAGGTCTTCTCCCTCGACCTCGACCTCGTTCCCCCCGAGGTCCAGGCCCTTGACGAGCACCCGATACGGGCGGGCGACTTTTTCCCGGATGTCCGGGACCGACAGGCACCCCTCTTCGCAGACGACCTCGCCCTCTGCGCGGACGATCTCCGGGTTGACGAGGATGATCAGTTCGTCCTCGTTTTCCCCGACGGACAGGTCGATGGTGATCAGGCGCTTGCTGACGTTGACCTGGGGCGCGGCGAGCCCGACGCCGGGAGCGCGGCGCATGGTCTCGACCATGTCCTTGGCAAGGCGGACGAGCTCCGGGTCGATCCTATCGACCCGCTCGGCCTTCTTGGTCAGGATCGGGTGTCCGATGGTGAGGATCTCGAGAACGGCCATCACTCCTTCCTACGTCCCTATTTTACGTGATTCAGGTCATCTGTTCCAGTCCCCGGTCGACTCCGCAAGACTTTTTTCCCTGTCCGGCAGGAAGAACCCGTTCTATGTCCGGCTTATGAACTTCGTTCTCCCATCGTTTCTTCTTGAGGATGCGGACTCGGAGGGAGTCCCTCCGGCAGGGAGCGGATTCTGAGGAGCAACCAGCAGAAGTGTGGCGGAGCGATTCGGAGCCGCACTTCTGGTAAATATCTGGAACGAATCTTCGCGTATTGCTCCAGGGACTCTCCCTCTTTTCCATCTGTGATCGCTCCGCTCTCCTCTCGCTGTGCTCGAGGAACCGTGCCCGCGTCGTGCTCAATGTTTTCTCCGGGACATCCCCCCTGCATCCGCTGATTCATCGAAGGACGATCCGGGAAGGCTGAACCGTGCCAACTGTCGCTTCGTCCCTGCCCTGTTAGATTAAGAGAATCATTCGGGCTCAATCGGCTCCTAGATGACGGCTGAGGGCGGAGGGGGCTCGTCCGCAGCGCCGGCGTTCCTCAGCGGTACCCGGATCAGATAAATGGCGATGAGGACGAGGACGGCGAGGCCGCCGACGTAGAGATCGAGCACGCCGAAGTACTTGCCGCTCTTGAAGATCGACGGGATGTCGAAATGGATGATCTTCTGGAGGAAGAAGAACTTCCAGGCGGCCCGGAGCAGGCCGGTCAGAGCTTCTCCGGCGATGAGGCCCGCTGCCAGCAGGATGCCGACGTTGGTCGCCCGGGCGGTTTGGGCGGCGTTGAACTTCCTTTTGGCCATGAACCTGTCGGCGATGCCCTTGATCATGCCGCCGACGAAAATGGCGAAGGTCGTTTCGAGCGGCAGGTACATCCCGACCGCGACGAGCATCGGGGACTTGACCTGAACGAGAATCAGGGCGAACCCCATCAGCATGCCGACGATGACCAGAGGCCATGCCATCTCGCCCTCGATGATCCCCCGGGACAGGGCGGCCATCAGGCCGGCCTGCGGGGCGGCCAGTTCCTTGCTGCCGAAGGTGAAAGCGCCGTGGAGGAGCATCAGCGGGAAGTACATGACGAGAGAGGCGATGAGAACGCCAAAGATGTTTCCGGTCTGCATCTTCCAGGGCGTACCGCCCAGGATATGCCCGACCTTGAGGTCCTGGAGCATCTCGCCGGCCACGGCCGAGGAGACGCAGACGACCGCGGCGACGCCGAGGACGGCGGCGACGCCGCTCGTCCCGGTGGCTCCGACAAGGACCATGAGGAGCGCTGCGATGATCAGGGTGGACAGGGTCAATCCCGAAATCGGGTTGTTGGACGACCCGATCTGTCCGACGAGGTTCCCGGAAACGGCGGCGAAGAAAAAGCCCGCGATGGCCATGACAACAGCGGCCAAAATCGCGGGCGGCCAGGTCCCGGCGAAGATCTTATAGACAAAAACCATCAGGACGAACGTCGCGGCGAGGCCGGCCAGGACGACCTTGATATTGAGGTCCTTTTCGATGCGGCTTGAAACTTCGGCTTGGCCTGCCGCCTTCTTGACGTCCCCCATCGATCTCTTAATGCCGGCGGCCAGGTTCTTGCGCATCTTAAAGAGGGTATAGCCGGCGCCGACCAGCATGCCGCCGACGGCGATCGGCCGGATGATGAACTTCCAGACGTTCGTCACCATGTCCGGCCAGGAGACGTCGGCCATGGCCATGCCGGGCCCGTAAAATGTGCCGATGAGCTGCGGCCCGAGGAAATACATGAGGAGCGGGGCGAACAGGCCCCAGGCCAGAACGCCGCCCGCGAAGTTGAGGGAGGCCAAGCGGGGCCCGATGATGTAGCCGACGCCGATGTAGGCGGGGTAGATGCCGGGGCCGGACACGGCCACGGTGCCGCCGGCGCCGATCTTCGGGGAGTCACCGGCAGCGCCGAGGCGGACGAAGCTCGCCCCGAGCTTGCCGACCCTGATGATGAAGTCCTTGCTGGCGCTGAAGATCTGAATGGCACCCAGGGCATAGAGGAGTGAGCCGAGTCCCATCGCTTGGAAGAGGAACTTCGACCCCTGGCTGCCCTTCTGGCCGGCCTTGTGGATTTCCGCGGCTGCGACGGATTCGGGAAAGACGAGGTCAGGGTCGGAGACCATGACCCGCCGGAGGAAGGTCACGAACATGATGCCCAGGAGGCCGCCGACGAACATCAGGGCCGAGGATTTGAGGTAGGCCTCGAGGGTGTTGAACTTCGTCCACGCCCCGGAGATGAGGAAGGCCGGGATAGTGAAAATCGCCCCGGCGGCGATGGACTCGCCGATGGACCCCACCGTCCGAGCGATGTTCTCCTCGAGGATCGAGCCCTTCATGATTCGGAGGACGGCCATGCCGATGACAGCCGCGGGATACGTAGCCGCGATCGTCATCCCAGCCCGCAGCCCAAGGTAGGCGTTGGCGGCGCCGAGAATGACCGTCATGACGAGGCCGATGAGGATGGCCCGGAGTGTGAACTCCCTCTGGTCGGTTTTTTCGGGGACATAGGGTTGATAGCTCATCGCGCGCTCCTTTCCGAAGTTTCCTATTGTATATTTGAAGTCCGGAAACAAAGTCAAGGGCCGCCGCCCGGAGAACGCCATTTTGGATTTGATTCCTCTGGGGAATTGTGCTAAATAAGGACTCGGTTGAAAGAGAGCGAATATGAACATCATCAGCTGGCTGAAGGAGCGGCTCTTCTGCGACCTCGCTGTTGACCTGGGGACCGCCAACACGCTGGTCTTTATCAAGGGCAAGGGGATCATCGTCCAGGAGCCCTCGATCTGCGTCATCAACAAGCTGACGGGCAAAGTGGAGGCCGTGGGTTCACGGGCCAAGGAGATGCTGGGGAAGACCCCGAATACCATCGTCGCCATCAAGCCCATGCGGGACGGGGTCATCGCGGACTTCGAGGTCGCTGAGAAGATGCTGGATTTCTTCATCAAGAAGGCGATGAACAACCGCGGCTTCCTCCTCCGGCCGCGGATCGTCATCGGCATCCCGACGGGGATCACCCAGGTCGAGCGTCGGGCCGTCAAGGACGTCGCCCTGAGGTCCAAAGCGTCGGAGGTTTACCTCATCGAACAGCCGATTTCCGCCGCCATCGGCGCGGGCCTGCCGATCTCCGACCCCATGGGCAACATGATCGTCGACATCGGCGGCGGTACCACGGACATCGCCGTCATTTCGCTCAACGGCATCGTCTTCAACCATTCCATCCGGGTCGCGGGCAACGAGATGGACGAGGCCATCATCCATTACCTCAAGAAGAAGTACAACCTCCTGATCGGGGAGCGGACGGCGGAGGCGGTGAAGATCCAGATCGGCTCGGCCTACCCGCTCGACGAGCCCATGACCATGGAGATCAAGGGCCGCGACCTCCGGGAGGGGATCCCGCGGACCATTGTCGTCGACGATCAGGAGATCCGGGAGGCGATCGAAGACACCGTCGCGGCCATCATCAACGCCATCCGGATCGCCCTGGAAAGGACGCCGCCCGAGCTGTCGGCCGACATCATCGACCGAGGGATCATCCTGACCGGCGGCGGGGCCCTGCTCAAGAACCTGGACAAACGGATCCGGGAGGAGACACAGCTCCCCGTCTTCATCACGGAAGACCCCCTGACGACGGTCGTCCTTGGGGCGGGGAAGATGCTCGACGACCTGGACCTTCTGAAAAAGATATCTCTGGTCTAGCATTCCGGGCCCGGCGGCTTCGAGAGGCTCCATGCCCATTTGGCAGAAACGGACTCACTTCGTCGTCCTGGCGGGGTTGATCTTCTTTCACCTGATCCTGATCTCCATCCAGGTCCCGCTCGGCAGCGAAAAGAAGCTCTTCGGGCGGGCCGTGTTCTTCGTTTTCTCACCGCTCCAGAAGGGCGTCGTCTCAGGCTTCCGGGGCGTCCGATCGGCCTGGACGGGCTATTTCGACCTCCGCCGCATCCGCCAGGAAAACCAGAAGCTGAAGCAGGAGCTGTTCTTCTTCAGCCAGGAGAAGCGCTTCCTCGAAGACCGGCTTCTTCTTTTCCGGTCCGAGGCCGAGGTCCGGGCGAGCCTGGACGCGTTCCGGCAGTCCCTGATCACCGCCCGGGTGGTCGGGGCGGACGCCGGCAATTACTATCGGTCGCTGATCTTGGACAAGGGCAGCCTGGACGGCGTCAAGCCGGACATGGCCGTCTGCGACCGTTTCGGGAACCTGGTCGGCCGGACGATCCCCCCCGTGTCCCTGAAAGAGGCCATGGTCCAGCTCATCACGGACCCGGAGAGCAGCGTCAGCGTCATCTCCGTCACCGACAGGGTCGTCGGCATCGTGTCCGGGAGGCAGGGGGCCCTTTGCGGCCTGAAGTATATCCTGTCCAGCGTCGGGGGGGGACAGGAAGGGGAAGAGTTGATCACGACGGGTTTCGACAAGATCTACCCGGCGGGGATCCGGGTCGGCCAGATCCTCTCCATCAAGCCCACGCCCTCCGTTTTCAAGGAGATCGTCGTCAAGCCCTCCTTCAGCTTCTCCGCGCTCGAGGCTGTGGCCATCCTGCCCAGGGTCTCCGGAGGCGCGGAGTGAAGGGAAGTGTGCTGAAGGATATCCTGCGGGCCGGGCTGGCCACCGCGGCGGCCTTTTTCTTTTATTCGCTTCTCGGAGGGTTCGGCCCGTCCACGCTGTTCGTCCTGAACGCCTTCTCCGTGGTCGTGGTGACGTTCTCGGTCGGCCAAGGGGAGATCTTCGGCGCGGCCCTGGGCGCCGTGTGCGGCCTCATCCAGGACTCTTTTTCGCTCGGCGTTTTCGGCGTCGCGGGCCTGACCAAGACCCTCCTCGGCTTCTGGACCGGCTATGTTTCCCGGCGTATGGATGTCACCCCATTCTTCAGGAACGTCGCCTTCCTCCTGGTGATGTCCTCCCTCGAGCTCGTCCTGTGGGTCCTGCTCAACGCTCTCGTCCTCAGGGAGCATGTGGACCTTCGGCACGGACTGATCGTCCTGCAGCCCCTGGTGACGGCCCTGCTGGGGAGCTTCATCCTGAACGTCGCGCGGAGGATCCAGGCCCGCCGCGCCTGAGCTCCATCATGCCCGGGGACAAGATCTACGAGGACCTGACGGTCATCGTCCGGAGGGCCAACGCCGTTTTCCGCGTCGTGGCCATCCTCGTTCTCCTCTGCCTCTGCTATTACTGGAAGGTCCAGATCCTGGACTACAAGAAATACTGGGGCCTGGCCGAGGCCAACCGGACCAGGACCCGGGTGGTGAGCGCACCGAGGGGCCTCGTCCGCGACCGTAACGGGGAGCTCCTGGCTGACAACCAGGCTAGCTTCAAGGTCTCCCTGATCCGGGACAACGTCAAGAACGCCGCCGCGTCCTACCCCGCGATCAGCAAGCTCCTGGGCATCAGCGAAGAAGAGCTCCGGAGCCGGATCGAAAGATACAAGAACCTGCCGGCCTTCGAGCCCGTGATCATCAAGGACGGCCTGGCCCCGGAGGAGATCGCCCCGATCGAGGGCCGGCGGCTGGAATTCCCCGAGCTCGAGGTCGCCGCGGAACCGAAGCGGTTCTATCCCAAAAAGACGACGGCCGCCCATATCCTCGGCTATCTACAGGAACGGTCGCCGGAGGAGATCCGGGACAACCCCGGGCGCGGGGCGGCCCTGGGCGACATGGGCGGGCGGGCGGGGATCGAAAGGCAATACGATGACCGGTTGACAGGGACGGACGGCGCCGTCCTCGAGATCGTCGATAGCCTGGGCCGGAAGAGAAGCGAACAGGTGACCCAGGACCCGGCGCCCGGCCAGGAGATCCATCTGACCATTGACGCCCGGCTCCAAGCCAGGGCGGAGGAGCTCCTCGGGGAAAAGGAAGGGGCCATCGTGGCCCTCGACCCCTCGACCGGCGAGATCTTGGCTTTGGCCAGCTCCCCCAGGTTCGACCCGAACCGGTTCATCACCCGGTTCACGCCGGAAGAATGGGTGCAGTTCGTCAATGACCCGGCGTCGCCGCTCGAGAACAGGGCCGTGCGCGGCCTTTATTCCCCGGGTTCGATCTTCAAGATCGTCATGGCCCTCACCGGGCTGGACCTCGGCTACGTCACGGACCAGACGACGGTCTATTGCAACGGCTCCATCCAGATCTACGGAAGCTCGCGCGCCTGCTGGTTCGCGCCCGGCCACGGAAGCATGAACCTGGCCAACGCCATCAAGAACTCCTGCAACATCTACTTCTACACCCTCGGCCGCCAGATGGGGATCGATGCAATCGCCAAGGGGGCGGAGGAGCTGGGGCTGGGCCGGAAGACCGGCCTGGACATCCCCGGGGAAAAGGAGGGGCTCGTCCCGAGCTCCGAATGGAAGATGAAAGCCCTGAAGACCCCCTGGTTTCCCGGAGAGACGATCTCCGTGGCCATCGGGCAGGGCCAGCTTCAAGTGACGCCCCTTCAGATCGCCGCCCTGACGGCGATGGTCGCGAACCGGGGGACGAGGACCGTGCCGCACCTCGTCCTGGACCCGGCGAACTCCAAGACAACGTCCCCCCCGGAAGCCGCCGCCCCTCCTCCCTTCAAGCGCTCGACGTTCGAGAGCCTCATCGAAGGCATGTGGAGGTCGGTCAATGACCATGGGACGGGACAAGCCGCCCGGGTCGAGGGTTTGGATGCCTGCGGCAAGACGGGGTCGACCCAGGTCGTGAGCCGGGAAAGGGCGGAAATGCTGGCCCGAGCCGGCAAACCCATCAAGACCCATTCGTGGTTCACCGGCTTCGCTCCCCGCGTGAATCCCCGTATCGTCGTGACGGTCCTCATCGAGTACGGCGGCGGCGGCGGCGCGGTCGCCGGCCCCGTGGCCGGCCAGATATTCAGCCTCTGGAAGGACATCTATAAGAAATGATGTTCGACAGGCGGCTCATCCAAGAGATCGACTGGGTTCTCATCGGGCTTGTCCTGCTCCTGACCCTCTCGGGCGTCCTGTTCATCTACAGCTCCTCCCACTTCCTGCCGAAAAGCTATTACCTGAGGCAGCTCGTCTGGGTCGGGATCAGCCTGTTCGCTGTTTTCCTCGTCGTCGCGGTGGACTACAAGTTCCTGGTTTCGTTTTCGTTCTATCTCTATTTCCTGATCGTCGCCGTCCTGGCCGGAAGTCTGGCTTTCGCCCGGCTCGTCGCCGGGACAAAAAGCTGGGTCAAGTTCGGGCTCTTCCAGGTCCAGCCCTCGGAGCTGGCCAAGGTCGTCATGATTCTGGTCCTCGCCCGGCTCTTCGCCGAGTACAAGGGACGCTATCTGAACACTCCATCCGCCGCGCTGGCCCTGTTGCTGGCCGGAGTCCCCCTCTTTCTGATCGTCATCCAGCCGGACCTGGGGACCGCCCTAACGTTCTTAGCCATCCTGGGCGGGGCCTTCATCCTGGCCGGGCTGAAGAAAAAGGCGATCCTCCTCTTCCTCGTGGTTTCCCTTGTCGTCGGCGTCGGAGGCTGGAACTTCGCGTTGAAGGACTACCAGAAAAAGCGGCTGACCACCCTCCTCAACCCCGGCCAGGACCTGCGGGGGTCGGGATACCAGATCATGCAATCCAAGATCGCCATCGGCTCGGGGGGGCTGACCGGGAAAGGCTTTATGAAGGGGTCCCAGAGCCAGCTCCGCTTCCTGCCGGCCCGCCACACGGACTTCATCTTCTCCGTGATCGGCGAGGAATTCGGGTTCCTGGGAGTGTTCATCATTCTCCTCATCTATTTCCTGATGCTTGCCCGCATGTTCCTGTCGGTGGCGAAGGCCAGGGACAGGGCGGGCGTGTATATCATCTTCATGGCCTCCATGCTCATCGCCTTCCAATTCCTCATCAACGTCCTGATGATCATCGGGCTCTTTCCTGTGACGGGCGTCCCGCTCCCGTTCGTGAGCTACGGCGGTTCCTCGCTCATCTCGAACTATATCGCCTGCGGCCTGATCCTGAACGTGAAGATGAGACGGTTCGCGAATGTTTGACGCCTCCCTGAAAAGGATCCTCACCAAGGTCGAGAAGCCCAGCCGCTATGTGGGAGGGGAGTGGAACGAGATCAAGAAAAGGCCCGGGACCGCGGCCGTCAAGGTCGCCCTGGCCTTTCCCGACGTCTACGAGATCGGGATGTCCTATCTGGGCCAAAAGATCCTCTATGCCCTCCTGAACAGGGACCCGTCGGTCCTGGCCGAGCGCGTCTTCGCCCCCTGGCCGGACTTCGAGCGGGAGCTGCGGCGGGCGGGCGTTCCCCTCGCGTCACTCGAGAACGCGATCCCCCTCCGCGATTTCGACATCGTCGGCTTCTCGCTCCTTTACGAGTTGAATTATTCCAACATTCTGACCATCCTGGACCTCGGTGGGATCCCCCTTCTCGCGGCCGACCGGGACGGTCGCCATTCGTTGGTCATCGCCGGAGGCCCGGCCGCCTTTAACCCCGAGCCCGTGGCCGAGATCTTCGACCTGATCGTCCTCGGCGACGGAGAGGAGGCATTCCCCGAGGTCATCGCGGCGTGGCGCTCCCTCCGGAGCCGGGGGCTCGACCGTCCCGCTCTCCTCAGGGAGATGGCCCGCATCGAGAGCATCTATGTCCCTTCCCTTTATGAGCCGGAGAGACACGGAGCGTCGCCGCTCCTCATTCCCCGTCCCCGGGACGGAGCCCCGCCGCGGATCGCAAAAAGGGTCCTGAGGGGGTTCGAAAGGTCCTTTTTCCCCGAGAAGATCATCGTCCCCAGCCTGAGGGTGGTTTTCGATCGGGTGGCCATGGAAGCGGCTCGGGGCTGCCCCCAGAGCTGCCGCTTCTGCCAGGCGGCGAGCCTCTATTTCCCGCCGCGGACGAAGGACCCCGGCCTCGTCATCAAGACCATGGTCCGCAGCCTCCGCCAAACCGGCTATGAGGACAGCTCCCTTTCCGCTCTCTCGGTCAGCGATTATCCTTATCTCGAAGAGACCGTCCGGTGCCTCATGGACGAGCTGGCCCGCGAAAAGATATCGCTCTCTCTCTCGTCCCTGCGGCCGCGCGGCCTCTCTCCCGAGCTCGTGAAAAGCATCCTCAAGGTGCGGAAAACGGGCTTCACTCTCGTCCCGGAGGCGGGCACGGAGCGGCTCCGGGCGGTCATCAACAAGAGGCTCACCGACGAGGAGATCCGGGACGCTCTGACGACCGCTTTTTCGGGCGGCTGGAAGCTCGTCAAGCTCTATTTCATGGCCGGCCTGCCGACGGAAACCGACGAGGATCTCAAGGGGATCGTGGACATGGTCCGGCGCAGCCTGGACCTCGGGCGTTCCATCCTCGGCACTTCCCCCCGGATCCACCTCAGTCTCTCCTCGTTCATTCCCAAGCCCCACACGCCTTTCCAATGGTTGGGAATGGAGAACGAGAGGTCGCTCGCGGAGAAGCAGCGCTTTGTCCGGTCCGAGCTCGGCCGGGCAAGGTCCGTGGAGTTCAAAGACCACCCGGTCAAAACCTCTGTCCTCGAGGCCGTTTTTTCTCGAGGAGACAGGCGGCTCAACCGGGTCCTCGTCCGGGCCTGGTCCAAGGGTGCCCGGTTCGATAGCTGGGGTGACCGGCTCGACTTCACCCTCTGGGAGCAGGCCTTCGCCGAGGAGGCGGTCGACCCCGGCGACTACCTGGGGCCTATCGACCCGTCGTCGGCCCTGCCCTGGGACCACATCGACACCGGCATCCGGAAATCCCACCTCCGTCGCGAGCTCGAGCGGGCCCTCCGGGCCGAGCCGTCGCCGACCTGCCTGGAGAGGTCGTGCGCGGAGTGCGAAGGCTGTGACGTGCGGTTCTGGAAAAAGAAGCCGGCCCCCTTTCGGAAGCCGGCCCTGACCGCCGCTCGGCCTCCGCTCGGCGAAAGGTCGGAGGAGACCTTCAGGTACAGGGTCATCTATTCCAAGAAGGGGAAGGCCCGCTACCTCTCCCATATCGACCTCATCCACGTCCTCCAGCGGAGCTTTCGGAGAGCCGGAGTCGAGGTTCGTCAGACCCTGGGGTTCCATCCGAAAATGGATTTTTCCTACGGACCCGCCCTTCCGCTCGGGATGGAGGGGCTGCGGGAAATCCTGGAATTCAAGGCGTCTTTTCGCCTGGACGGCGTCAAGTTCTTGGCCCGGACGAACCGGTCCCTTCCGCCCGGGGTCCGGTTTCTCCGCCTCGATCGCCTCGGGCCGGGGGAGCCCTCGCTCACCGGCGCGATCTGCGGACTCGTTTATTCCATGGACTGGAAAGGGGAGGAGTTCCGGACGGCCTGGCGGGATTCCCGGCCGGAGGAGGGAGGCATGGGAACGGCGATTCCTGAGCTCGCCGGGCTCAAAAACCGCCTGGCCGGGTTCCTCGAGAACAAGCCCGAAGGGGCCGCCGTTCGGACCGCGCTCAAGGGCCGCCGGCTCCTCCTGCTCCTGCCTCCGGATCCCCGGAGGGGCTTCCGCCCTCAGGACATCGTCGCCGAGGCCCTCGGGATCCTGGACCCGGTATTCCTCCTCAGGCGGGACGAGATCATCCTCGGATCCGGACCTCCGTCAATTGACAGGGCCGTCTGAATCCGATACACTGCGGCTGCTTTTTCGATAAAATCCATAGAATCTCTCAGGGTCCCGGGAGGACGCATGATCGACTTCAACCTGACCGAAGACCAGATCGCCCTTCAGGAGATGGCCCGCGAGTTCGCGGAAAAGGAGATGAGGCCCAAGGCTGCGAAATACGACCAGGGTCACGAGTTCCCCGAGGACGTCATGAAAAAGGCCTTCGAGGTCGGATTCCTGACCTGCACGGTCCCCTCCGAATACGGCGGCGGCGGCCTCAGCGACCTCGAGACGGCGATCGTCAGCGAGGAGCTCGCCCGGGGCTGCCCCGGGATGTACACGACCATGATGGCCAACTCGCTGGCCTTCACGCCCATCGTCCTCTTCGGCACCGACGAGCAGAAAAAGCGGTTCTTCGGGCCCTTCACGAAGCACATGGCCTTCGCCTCCTACTGTCTCACCGAGCGCGAAGCGGGCTCCGACACGTCGGCCATCCGGACGATGGCCAGGAAGGCTGGCTGCGAGTACGTCCTCAACGGCTCTAAGTGCTTTATCACCAACGGGGGTGTGGCCAGCCTCTATGTCGTCTTCGCTAACTCCGCGCCGGAGAAGGGCGCCCGCGGGCTGAGCGTCTTTTGCGTCCCGCGGGAGACGCCCGGGGTCACGGTCGGGAAGGTCGAGGATAAAATGGGCCAGCGGGCTTCCAATACCACTGAGCTCTTTTTCGAGGACGCCCGGGTCCCGGCGGACCATCTCATCGGCCGGGAGGGCCTCGGCTTCATCGTCGCCATGCGGACGTTCGACAAGACGCGGGCGGCGGTGGGGGCCGCGGGGGTGGGCATCGCCCGGGCCGCCCTCGAGGGTGCCGTCGACTATTCCAAGACCCGCGTCCAGTTCGGCAAGCCTATCGCCTCCTTCCAGGCGACGGCCTTCAAGATCGCCCAGATGGCCATGGAGGTCGACGCGGCCCGGCTCCTCGTCTGGCGGGCCGCTTGGCTCATGGACCACGGCAAGCCGTGCGGGGCGGAATCGGCCATGGCCAAATGCTTCGGTTCGGACGTGGCCATGCGGACGGCGCTCGAGGCGCTCCAGATATTCGGCGGGTATGGCTATATGAGGGATTACCCCATCGAGAAGCTCGTCCGGGACGCGAAACTCCTCCAGATCTACGAGGGGACGAACGAAATCCAGCGACTGGTGATCTCGAGGGAAGTGATCGGCCCCTTCAAGGGCCGCTGACCGCGCTCGGCCTATTCTTCGATGTACTCCGGAATGAGGGCCAGATTGTCGATGCCCGCACCCTTGGCGATATCGATGACTTCCATGACCTTGCTGAAGGGGAGCTTGGCCAGGGCACGGATGAAGATGGTCTTGTCCTGGCGCGTGGAGTACAGGCGCCGAAGCTCTTCGAGCAGGCCGCGAAGCTCGTAGCCGATGCCGTTGATCTCGACGCGGTCGGCGTTCTTGAGGGTCAGGACGATCAACCCGCTCGGCTGGCCGCCGCCGGACGAATCGGACTGGGTTTCGGGCAACTTGACATCTATGCCTTTCTGGACAAGAGGCGTGATGACCATGAAAATGATCAGAAGAACCAGCAGGACGTCACAGAGCGGAACGACATTGGGTTCTGCTTTAGCCATAGAAGCCTCCTCCGTGCAACTCTAAGGACTTTTATTCTAAAATAATCCGCCCGACTTGTCAACGGATTTATCAGCCCCCGGCTACTCCAGCGTCTCGATGGCCTTCCGGTTGTTGCTCGTCTGGAAAACGAGGAAGGTCTTGCCCTCTCCCGAGGCCGACCCGTAGGAATACTGGATGTCGATCACGGCGTTCCCGAGGAGGGCCCCGATCTCCGCCCCCGCGCCGATCCGGTCGGAGACGAGACAGGTCACGACTTTTTTGGCCTTGACCTTGTATCCGAGCGTCTTGAGGGAGGTCTCGGCCTTGACCGGGTCCGACGTCACCAGGTGGAAATGGCCCTGGTCCGCCTCCGAATAGACATAGAGCGCCCGGACGTTCACTCCGGCGTTGGCCAAGGTCCCCAGGACGCGGCCGAAGATGCCCGGTTCGTCGGGGGTGATGACATGGAGCTCGGTTTCCTCGTTGACGGCGTGCACGGCTCTTCCTCCTTTAGGACGCATTATTATATCAGAGGAAGAGGCGAAAACAAAGGATTTTCTCGTTGTTTTTTGCCCGGGGGGATTATAATGGGGGCTCGTAAGGAGCACCGCATGACCAGGGACTCCCGCCCGGTCCGGGTGGCCATCATCGACAATTCGGTTTTTCCCGACGTCTATCAACCGGTCGGGCACTGGAGCCGCTATCTTCCCGCGGAATGGGAGGCCTTCACGGCCCGGCACCATCAGTTCCCCGACCTCCGGGGGTTCAGCCACATGATCCTGACGGGATCCGAAGCTTCCATCCTGGAGCCCGAGTCCTGGGTCTTCGAAGAGGCCGAAGTGGTCCGGGAAGCCGTCCGGAGCGGGCTTGTGGTCCTCGGCAGTTGCTGGGGCCACCAGCTCCTGGCGTTCGCCCTGGCCGGGCCCGGACACGTGGCCCGATGTGCCAAGCCGGAGATCGGTTGGATCGCGGTCCGGCTCGCGGCGGAGAGCGACCTCCTCGGCCCGGCCGGAGAAGAGCCGTTGACGTTCTCCATCCACTTCGACGAGGTCCGCGACATCGGCGGCATATTCGAGGTTCTGGCTTCGTCGGACGCCTGCGCGGTCCAGGCCATGCGTCTCAAGGACGCCCCGGTCTGGGGCCTCCAGTGCCACCCGGAGGTGGACATCCCGACGGGCCTGAAGTTCCTTCGCGACCTGGTTGACCGCGGCTTCAAGGGGGAAAAAGCCCTTATCGAGGCCCTGGCCTCGCTCCCTGTCGATTCCGGGCTGATCCGCCGGATCGTTCCCGCCTTCCTCGCCTTGACGCCACGGACCCCTGTAAACTCAATTTTTTCGCTTGACAAGAAACTTGGAAGTCGTTCATAATAATTATCCCACGTTATTCGTATCTTCATGAGGAGGAATGGATGAAGAATAAAAAACTGTTCTTGTTTCTTATTGTCGCGCTGCTCATTTTCGTGACGGCCACATCGTTCGCGGAAACGAAAAAGCTCAAAAGGATCGGCCTCTACACCTTCGTCCAGGTCAAGGGCCAGGTCCCGACGCCCGAGGTTATGAAAATGCTGTTCGACCGGTACGCCGATGACATCCGGGCCGGCTTCGAGCAGGCGGGCTATTCGGAACTCTACCAGCCCTTCATGGACCAGCTCAAGACCGCCGAGTTCAAGGAAGAGCAGATCGCCGTCGGCGATAAGCTGATGTGGATGCTGTTCAAGTCCCAGGGCAAGGTCAAGGTCGCCGAGGACATCGAATGGGCCGGCAAGGACCCGCTCCCGGCTTTCTCCGTCCAGGTCAAGAAGGACTGGAAGATCTACGACTTCGTCATCCCCAAGCCCTGCGGCAATATCGCCCTCCGGTCGATCACCCAGGCCATCCCCCCGGCGGTCTGCAGCCTGGTCGTCGTCCCTGAAAGGGCCAACATCAATGACCCGATCACGATCGACATGAGCGGGACTCAGAACGCCAAGAGCATGACTGTCGAAGTCTATGACGCCCAGGGCCAGAAGATCGCCACCCAGGCCCTGACTCCCGATTCGCCCAAGTGGCAGACGAAGTTCGACAAGCCGGGCGAATACAGCTTCAAGGGTGCCGCGGTCAACATGGAGGGGATCACGGCCACGAATCCTTGCGCCGGAAAGACCTATATCAACATCCCGCCCATCTGCAAGCTCTGGATGTCCTGCCTCCCCTGCAAGGATTATGTGGGTCGTCCGATCACCTTCGACGCCTCCGGCTCGACGGACCCCGACGGCCAGATCACCAAGGTCGTCTTCGAGCTCCTGGACTCGTCCGGAAAGGTGATCGACACCTGCGTCACGACACGCAAGCCCTTTGTTTGGGAGAAGGTCTTTACCAAGCCCGGGACCTATACGATCAGCGCCACGGCCTATGACAATGACGGCGCGAAGTCGGCCTCCACGGACCAGAACCGCCTGACCTTCGAGGTCACCCAAAAGAGATTGTTCTGGCAGGCGGCGGCGGGCCCAATGCTGTCGGCCGGCTACAAGAATGACCTGTCGGGCAGCACCTACGTCCTGAGTGCGTTCCTGCGCGGCGGCCTCTTCTACTGGCTCGATCCCGACAAGTGGAGCTTCACCCTGACGGCCGGCGGCGCGATGCCGTTCAAGGGCAGCCCCTGGAAGTTCGCCTTCCTAGCCGAAGCCCTGGTCAACGGACATTACAAGAAATCCTACGCGGGCATCGGCCTCGGACTGAGCACGAAGTCCCAGAACGTCACGAAGACCGGCGCGGACATCGTCGCCCAGGTCGGCACGAACGTTTTCCAGACTTGGACCAAGTTCGGTTCGTTATTCCTGGAATTCCGGGCGCCGGTCGGGCGCTCCTTCAAGTACAACAACAGGTTCGGGCTCGGCTTCCGGATGCTGTTCTAAGCCCGGGCATCATCTGAAGAGCCAAGGGCCAAAGAGCCGTCTCTTTGGCCCTTTTTATTTTCAGGGCTTTGTTGGGGGGGCGATCGCCCGCCGGCGCGATCACGGCCGTTTCCCGGCAAAAGACTGCGGGCTCGGGAGTCGGGAAAGGGATAGGGGAGCCGCCGAAGGGGGACTCAAGGCCAGGTCGCGAAGGCGGGGTCAGTCGTTGAGCTTGCCGAGTTTGGCGAGCTCATCGTTGTAGTATTTCCGGTAGAGGATCTCCCACTCCCGGCTGCCTTCATCGATGGCTTTCTTCTGGGACTGGATCTTGTCGATGGCCTTCTTGTCGAGGGCCTCGTAAAGCTTCATCTCGTCCTCGATCGTCCGGACGATGATGAGGCGGATCTCGTTCGGGTCGTCCATGAACTCGACCTGGTCGTTCTTCTCGAGCACGTTGAGGACCTGGCGCGAGAGGTAATTGATCTTTTCCCGGGACAGGCGGTTGCTCACAGGACGATCCCCTTCTCTTTGGCCAGCTTGGTCTTGATCATCCGGAACATGGTCTGGTATTCGATATTCTCTTTCCGGATCTTCTCCATGTGCTTGTTGAGGATCTCGCGGACCTCCTGGTCGAGGCGGTCCTCCTTCTGGAACTCGTCGGTCATGAGGAGCGTGACCTCATCGAGCAGATGGGTCCTGTCCTCGGCGATGATCTTGCCTTCCTTAGTCAGGTTCCGCACGATCACGGACGACAGATGCTCGATTTGACCTTTGTTCAGGCGCATAACCTGAATAACATACAATAGGTCGGCCCAAAATTCAAGGTTCGATGGCCCTTTTTTTTCGTGGCCGGCGGCGGGCGCGGCGTTCCCCGGGCGGGGGACGTCACTTGACGACAAGGAAGGGAAGGAGACGGTCCCGGCCGGCGGACGGTCTGGCCAGCGCGAGAAGACTCCCCGAGGGGCTAACGACCCTGAAGATGGCGGCGTCGGACCGGGAGAGCGCTTCGCCCGAGGGCGGGACGAAATGCTCGGGGAAAAGAGGCGACCCGTGGAGGACTCGGGCCGTGGCCTCGCTCGAGAGGACGAGGGCCGGCGACGCCGGGAGCAGCTGCTCCAGGGGGACCACAAGCTCCGTGAGCCGGCCCCCGGCCAGGGCCTCCTCGATCCCGGCGACAGAGACGGCCTCGCTGACGTTATAGGGTCCCACCGACGTTCGCCGCAGGCTGTGGAGATGAGCGCCGCAGCCGATCTTGAGGCCGAGGTCATGGGCCAGGGAGCGGACATAGGTCCCCGACGAGCAGGCCACTTCGAATTCGACGAGGGGAGGCGCGTAGTTCCGAAGAACGAAGGAGCGGACGACGACGCGGGCGGGCTCCAGGGTGAATTCTTTACGGGCCCGGGCCAGCTTGTAGGCCCGGCTTCCGCCGATCTTCTTGGCGGAATAGGGGGGAGGGACCTGAAGGATCTCCCCCTCGAGGCTTCTCATGGCCGCGACAACGGCTTCGACGGGCGGGGAGTCCGCCTTTTCTTCCGATGCCGGACGGCCGGATGCATCGTACGTGTCCGTGGCGAAACCCAGCCGGATGGCTCCTTCGTAGGTCTTGTCCTGTCCGGAAAGGTAGGGAAAGAACCTCGTGGCCTGGCCGAGAGCCACGAGGAGGACGCCCGTCGCGTCGGGGTCCAGGGTCCCCCCGTGGCCGACACGCTTGAGCTTGAGGAGGCTCCGGACTCTCAGGACGACATCGTGTGACGTGCAGCCGCGGGGTTTGTCGACGATGAGGAGTCCGTCCATG
>Ga0187886_1000222_pt1 | contig 77928 bp, 71 predicted proteins | sample June2016WEW_20_1_FD_133001 | JGI IMG/M metagenome (GOLD analysis project Ga0187886, IMG submission 133001) | Peatland microbial communities from SPRUCE experiment site at the Marcell Experimental Forest, Minnesota, USA - June2016WEW_20_150 | ecosystem: Environmental > Terrestrial > Soil >... | reverse complement strand
CTCTGCCAAAGAGGACCCAAAGCTGCACCATCAAACTGCATTGTTTTCAAAGAACAGATGATGTTATTACAGAAAATATAGAAGATATTTTTCTATTTTTCTCTTGACATTGAGTAAGCAGTTCACCAAAACAACGCAGCACTTTTGCGAGCTTTGAACGACCAATATTCTTGCGAGCAAAATTGTTGAGCGACATCAATAATTCTTTTCATAAATACGGAGCGTCGTGGTGTGGCGTGTTATATGCCGTTTGCGTTTGTCAATCCTGTTCGGGCTCTTTCCCGTTTTCATATTCACTTACATCGTAGTCATCTTCGTCATAATTGAACTCGACCTTGCTTTGCTTGATAATCTCTGTGAGAATGTCACTCAAGAAACCTTGATCAATCGCTGACTTGTATTTAAGGAGCAACTCTGGGATGTTTATAATTTCTTCAATGCACGACATATAGCGAGAGACAATGGCTTGTATTGAATATTGCCTCTCTGCCTGTTCTTTAATCTTCTGTTGGATAATGTCAGTCGAATCATTTGATTTGACAACAAACGTTATCGGAAATTTCTCAATTTTGTCTATGTCTAAGAAATACTTTTTCACATCGACAGTCTCAGTAACCTGAAAAAATCGCCCTAATGGCTTCATCACAAAATCAATACCGCCATCGTTGGCATTGGTGCGTCCCGTTTTGTAGAGTTTGAGCTTATCTTCTTGAAGCTCATCGCGATCGAAACCCCAGAAAAGCTTTTGATTGTGATAGTAATATTTGAGGATACTATAGCTTACAATCTCAAAAATGCGGGCGTCAACTGTGGGATCAAGCAAACCGGTGATGAATTCTGCAAGTTCCAGTTCTTTGAGTTTTTCTGCACTTTCACAGAACTTGATAAATCGATCAAATGCACTTCTCTTTGCCTTGACATACGCGTCGATAATTTCTATTACAGACTGGGAAAGGTCTTGCTTCTTAGATCGGACTTTTAGTCTGAGAAGATTTTGATTGATCCAGTAGTGATTAGTCTTTGGATCCCGAAGAATGGGAATGGAATCGCAGTTAGGAAAAAACTTTTTGAACTCTTCATTCATTCTGTGGTTGAGCGCGTGGTTCTGAAGCTTCTGACCGAAAGGTAGTTCCCTTTGTCTATCGAAAAGGATTGAAAAGACAGCGCCTTCATACTTCGTGTAATTGCCAGATTTGTGGAAACCTTTTGAAATGTAATCTTCAACCAAAACATAGATGGCATAGAGATTGGCGAAACTTCCTCTGGACTTTGAACCTTTATTTGCCGACTTGGTTTTGATATTGAGATACTGAATAAGTTCGCTCTTTGAAAAGATCTTTTCCGATAGCTTTGGGAAGTTCTTCTCTAAGATACTCTTGATCGTTTTCGTGAACTCGTGTTCCATTTTGCTTTCTTTTCAAATAGGGAAAGGGCTGTTTGATTTTCGTCTTCTTGTGGCTCATATGTTTTCCGCTCTCTGCGTAGCGGTTCGCCGTTAAACTCGGTAGCAATCTGCAATCGCCGTAGACCAATCTTCACATACTCCTCGCTAATTTCAATTCCAATTGATTTCCTTTTGAGTTGTTTGGCAACGTAGGAAGTCGTGAAAGTACCGGAGAAAGGATCAACCACCAGATCGCCCTCGTTACTACTTGCCTTTACAATTCTCTCCAGCAATGCTATTGGTTTTTGAGTCGGATGGCTCTCGTATTCGTCCATGCGATATCTTACTCGTGGAATGTGCCAGACATTTCCGGGCACCTTCTTCGAATTGTAGACCGTCGGGACTGGCTTCCTATAGTCAATCAGCTTTCGAACAGCTCCTGTCCTTGCTTGAACTAAAATATCGTTCACATTGAAAGTGTAGTCCTTATCGTTCTTTACACAGTGGAGTATTGGCTCATATAGAGAACCGAAGTACTTACGGGCTTGCACACTTGAACTGTCGTAAAACCAAACGATCCGAGACAAGATTGTGAGTTTATCCCTAAGAAACAGATCGAAGTGGGGCATATTTTGGGTGGCTGTCATAACGTACATCGTTCCCGTGCCCTTCAGTTTCTTGATGCACAGGTTCAGCCATTTGTAGCACCAGTTCAGATAGGAGTCGTCGGATTCCCATTTATCTGTAAGATCGACGAACTTCTTCCCAATATTATATGGGGGATCAGCAAATATCAGATCAACAGATCCATCCTTGAATGATTCAAGAGCCCCAATGGCCTCGCCCAAGATTATTTTGTGGCCGTTCTTCTCAAATACCTTCATGTTGTCCTGACGATTGTGAAAATCTGTAAATCATGTATGTAGTTTAATACAATTTACGATTTAGAAAATTAGCGAGCAAATGGCATATAATATCTCGGCAAACAACGCAACATTTTTGCGAACTACGAATAGATAAATCTCCTGTGAAGCAAAAGTGTTGTGCGAGGCTTTTTCTAATCATGTCTTTTTCCAGTGTCGTTGTTTGCCGTGCTAGCCACAATTGCATTGTTTATGAAAGAAACTGATCGAGTGTCAAGAACTTCTTCTGAGAATTGGGATAAAGGAGATTGAATGCCTCCCTCATAAAGCGTGTATCGTCAGATACCATCATATCTGCCCACGTCAGGAACGCAAGTTGTTCAGAATCTGATCTATCATTCGTGTCAACTTTGAGCTGGTGATCCCCAAGTGGTAAAAGAACGGTCGCAAACCAAGCTTTTACGAACTGTTGCGTGAAGACGCATTTCTCTCGATTCGCGCTCCAAGTTGTGAGATAATTCTTAGAATTCTCGTGATACGCCATTAACCCATTCTCAATATACCACTCGACATTGGATTCGTAGTAGGAGTCGAGATCGTACTCTTCAGGCTTCACCTTTTCACGCAATGCCAACCTGGTCTTGCGGAACTGCTTGCGGATTTCCTCGTTCCGTTCAATGTCTGAGAGAGCTTTCTTCAATTCATCTTCTGGCAATCTGCCCTCTATGAGATCTTTGACATTTTTGATAACACGTCGAGTTCGTTCCTTTGGTTGAAGATAATAGTTTTGACCTTTGATTTTGTCACCTAACTCAATTGCAACGATTTCTTCAGCAAGCTTGAACCACTTTTGGCCGATAAGAGATACTATGAAATTCCAATGGTCTTTGAACTCAGATACATTGTTAAGGGCGTGCATCAAGGTTTCCTCAACGAACATCGGAGTAAGAAAGACCTTGTATTTTCTTGCCTTAACGTTATCGGCGATCCCGCTTTCCTTCAACCGTTGAAAATTAGTCCCGTGAAAAATGCTTCGGTCGAATAGGATTCTCTGCATATCTTGATTCCGGTTGAAATGCAATTTCGGCTGCTATGTTAAAAGTCAAGAGCCAAACTGTTCGCTGGAGCTTTAGCGTAGGCGAACCGTTTCAGTGATGGAGTATAAGAACCCAAACTAGCCCGCTCCGCCGGGCCTGTCGAACTACAACTCATCACAATTTCTTTTCTTTCTTCTTACATTTTTCTTTCAATATATGTTCTGTCAACTGCCGTTTGCGTCTAAGTTGCTGTTAATTGCATTCGTACTTGTTTGGCAATTAATTCGGCAGATCCGGTCGGTTTTTCTTCAAGAGTGAATTCTTTGCGAAAAACCCTCTTGTATGCTTTAAGAAATTCAGGATACTTCCGAAAATCCCTGAACAGGGGCCATTCGGAGTAATCTTCAATAGAGAGCTTTCCGTCAGGACCAATAGCAACCATAATCTTTGCAGCATCTTTGAAACGATTCTGAAGCACAGCAATAGCAAGTTGAAATCTATCTTCACAGGCTGTCCAGTCCTCGTCTTTCAGTATTTGTTGACAAACATTCTCCTTACCCTGCCATTTGTTCGCGATTGCAAGATTGATTACAAATACTCGACGAATAATATCTGATGAGTGCTTCTTTAGAGTAGAAGTCGCAAATGTTAGGAGGTTTTCGGCAAGCTCGTAGCTTTCAGTACTTAGAAGGTCGAAACAGACGTCGTTCAATCTATCGTCTGCGTCTTCCAGTTGATCTGGGAAAAGTTTGCGCCAAAGAACGTGGCCAAGTTTGACACCGATCTCTAGAATGCACCTGTATGATTGTCCAAAATAGTCCTTCGATACACTGAGGGTATCTCCAATCTTGAGCCCGTCTGGAATTTGCACATTATGTTTCCTGCAAACTTCCAAATACTGCTTTGTAATAACACCATCGCAATGGACAAAGAGATTCCTTCGCTCCGTTAGTTCGACGAATGCTGGCCAACTCGATAGATCCTTTCGGAGAGTAAGACCAAATCGGCTTTCCATCCATTCGAATTGGTCGGGATGGTTATCACGCAAGACAGTATCAATTTCCTTCTCGATGACAAATGCACGCATTTCTTCCAGCGAATTGTGTACCGACAAATCTGAATACGCGATCGTTTTCTGTGAGGAATTCAATAATTCAGGTCGCTGAGATAATATTGCAAGTAAGAGTCTTCGCAAGTAAGCGTCAAATTGACTGACAAGAGAAACGTGGAATAGAATTGGCAAATAATACATTGCTAATGCTGAAGAAGTAAGATCTTTTCTAAATTTTTTTAGATGAGATAAATCTGTGGCATGTATCTGAAAATAAATGCCTTTCTTCGCATCTCGTCGTTTGCGACCTCTGGTATCGAGAAACTTCTTGAAGGATACACCGACTTTGTCAAAACTTTCTTTTGACGCGGTCATTGTCGGTTCGACTGCCTTGAATAGACTCTCAAGTTGCATCACGAAGCGAACTATCTCGATTCCAATATGACTACGCTTCTTTTTGCTAACGGAGTTCTTCTTTTTGGTTCCCATCGACACTCCTTAAGATATTATATAGTACAGATAACGCAAATGGCAGTTAACTAGCCTAACATCTTAATACATTTTTCATGCCTTAAACGGAATAATAATCATAGTTTGATTAATCTATCTCGTTGTCTCCACAGCCACCTCACGGTATGGAATTATGATTAATTCACGGGAGGCGACGAAGGAGTATAAGAAATTGCGAATTGAAAAGCAATAATTATGGCCAGAAATCCAAGAACTCTGTTCGTCCGCCGATTTCCGCGATGCACCAGGAATATAAGGGCAAATCCCTCAAGAATTCCGTTGACGATGCCGATAATATTTATGGTTGAGATGGTGTTCATTCGATTGTAAATTGTAACAAGGTAATGAATAACAGTCTTCCTTCAGATGATAACGGTTTTCCAGATTTTGTAACATAGATTTCGATACAGGGGATGAAAATATAAAATGAACGTAGCTTTTGATATGTGCTACGTCCCGTTGGGCACGTGCAGTAGAGAAAAATATCCTGTATCGGCGGGGATAAGATTTCTTTTTCAGACCCGCATCGCTTTGCCATGAGGGTAAAAGCGAACAATGCATGAAAGGAGGCTACCTTGTTTCATCAATTGATCAAGAAAATCTTACAGAAGAGCGTACATTTCAGTCTGTGCGTAGCCATAGTTTTTCTTATTATCGGTACGATCGGCTACTTAAGACTCGACAGAATTGATTTGCTGCCCGAATCGGTTGCTGCACTCCATAACGCCCGCACACTTCTGTTCTGGAGCTTATTGGGCGACGCCGTCGTCGTGTTGGCCTTATTCTGGCTTATCCGGCGTACCATCACCAGACCACTGGCTCAATTGACAGCCGAGGGAGAAATACTCTCTTCCAGAGATAGCCTTGCGTTCTCGGATGCGCTGGCGGCTCTGGCACAGGGCAACCTGACTTCGAAGATCACACTTCACTCCCAACCGGTATCTGAAAGCGCTTCTTCCGATGTGAATAAATTAATCGAGGTGTTTAACACCACCATCATAAATCTTCAGGAGACCGCAAAGGATTATAATTCTGTGACCGACGAGCCGTGCAAACGTTTATTCTATGTTGGTGCCGACGCTTACCTGGAAGGTCGTACCTGCGGTGAGGCAATGGGGCAGGCGCTCAACGGTCATGGACAGGTAATTTTGTTGGCTAACGTCCTGACGCAAATCTCTATTATTTTCAGGCGCAAAGGTTTCGATAGTTTGCTCCACGAAAAATATCCGGGAATTCAAATCATCGACGTCGGAGAAACTCACGGCAATCTGGAAATCGCGTACGACCTTGTACGTGATTTCCTGAAACGCTATCCACACATCGACGGCATTTACGTTGCCGAGGGCGGTAGTCCTCCGGGTGTAGCTCGCGCTGTGGAGAAAGCGGGTGCAGCCGGACGCATAAAGATCATATCTCACGATCTTGTGGATGAAACCATGCAATATCTGGCACGCGGTGTCATCACTGCCACGCTGAATCAGGATCCATTTGCTCAAGGTCACGATTCTGTTATTCATATGTTTAATCATCTGGCCACCGGTTGGCGTCCGACAACGCCCCGTTTGCTGACAACAATGGATGTCATAACTCAGGATAATTATCAGCAATTCTGGCAGCCGGGTCGCGGTATCATCGAATCCGAAACTATCTCTGAGCGGAGGGCCAAACCGCTTAAGCGGGCCGTACAACCTATACGAATCGCTGTACTAGGACGTGATGAGAGCGCTTTCTGGGATCCTGTGCGTGCGGGTGCACTTGCCGCCAACGCCGAACTTCGGTCTTTTAACGCTACGGCAGAATGGATGATTCCCGAAACGAATAGAAGAGCCGACGTTAAGCTCCGCGGACCATTGATTGAAAAACTGGTTGCATCGGGTTACAATGCTATAGTAACCGACATATTTGATCGTGAATTAGTGCCGTACATTAACCGTGCCGTGTCTGCCGGTGTTCCTGTGGCCACTATTAATGGCGAGCCGAACAGTCTGCGCGGTATGATGGCAATGATCTCCGATCATGCTCATGTACTGATGAATGTCAGTCAGAAATTGGCTACGGTTGCCCGGCAAACAAGTGAAGCTACACAGCAAATTGCCGAGACGGTAAAGACAATAGCGAAAACCGCAAACAATGAAGCCGCTGCGGTGTCGCATGCCAACACCAGTATTCAAAATATTGCCAAGTCCGTCGATGACATCGTGCAGGGAACTAAAGACCAGGCCCGGGCTACGGAAAGCGTTTTCACTGCTGCAAATAAAATCTCCGAAGTCATTACGGCAACGTCCCAATCTATACAGTACGTTAATGCCGCTGCCACTCAGTCTGTTAATCTCGCCCAGCGTGGTGCGGAGGCAATCAGTCAAACGCTTCAGCAGATGAATAATATACAGACGGCCGTGGGCAACTCTGCGACCACTATCGGTCAGATGGATACGTACTCACAGAGAATCGGCGATATCCTGATAACCATCGAAGATATTGCTGCCCAGACCAATCTGCTGGCACTCAATGCGGCTATTGAAGCTGCTCGTGCCGGTGAGCACGGAAGGGGCTTTGCCGTTGTCGCCAGTGAAGTTCGTAAACTGGCTGAGAAGTCTGAAGTCGCCACCAAGGAAATTGCCACAATCATCCGTACTGTCCAGGAAAACATCACAAGTACTACCAATTCGATGGAAGTGGCAATCCAGCGGGTTCGGGAGGGAAGCACTCTGGCTTCGGGTTCCGGCCAGGCCTTGGAACAGCTTCTTAATGCAGCCGTTTCCACGCAGCAACAGGCCGAAGCCATGGTCAAAGCAAATGCCTCGGTTTCAGAGGTGATGAACAACCTCACGAGTGCCGTTGAGCGCGTCTCTGCAGTGATCAAGAAGAACCTTTCTTCTACGACCGTCGTAACAGCGAATATCGAGAAAACAATGGATACTATTGAGAACGTGGCGGCTATCAGCGAGGAGAATTCGTCGGCAACGGAGCAAGTCTCATCGACTACCGGCGAAGTTTCTTCACAGGCCGCTGAAGTTGGTAATGTAGCCGCATCGCTGGTTGCTATTGCCACAGAATTACAGGGTGCTACGACGCAGTTCAGGATCGATCATGAGGGATCACCTGTAGAACCGGCTCTGCCGCATTTGATATTAGAGGAGGAACGGTCGCATTCCTGAGCTGATCTATTGAATTCAATCGCTTTACCAAAAAAGAATCCCGCTCAAACAAGCGGGATTCTTCTTTTAAATACCTATGCAGTACGATGAACCTTATTATCCTTGCACCCATTACTCTGTTTTTTTCGGATTAATGAGAAGGGTCCGTTCAAGGTAAAGCAGGTCGTCACTATTATAATAACTCGTATACCAAATCTTCTTCGGATCCTTGTTATCGTTAAGGTAGAGAGGCTCTTTCTTCTTCTTAGCATTCTCTTTTTTATTACGCCAGTGGAAATGATCGACCAGCCGTATAGCTTCGACGGCAAAGGCGGTTACCACATCTTCATCTCGAATCTCTAGGAGATTATCGCCATTTTTCTGTTCGGGACCATATGCAAGGTTGCTCGAGCCGCAGTACACGACGCTGTTCATTCCTTTAAAATCAACCACGATGAATTTGTGATGGATACTAATTCCAGGTATTTTCGCGACTGCATTAAACGGAGGCGGCAGGGCGGTTTCAGTACCTTTGCCCGCCACCCGCACACCACGCTTACTGTTTGGTTTATATAATGTTACATCCGTAGCGGTATCTGTTATACCGTACGTGAAAACCTTATCACTTTTTACCTGTTCACGTACGGCATCGAGTATATCGCTTTTACTGCGGTCGTTCATAATCGCAAACAGCAGGTCGGTTTTTGCCCCCTTTATTCGCTTACTGATGGAACCAAAAAATTTATCGGCCACCGCTTTGGGATGAGGTGAAAAACGAATGGTCATGTCAGGCAGCTGTTGTTCTGCAACAATAAAATCGGTCTTGGAAAATTTTGTTTTATTAAAGTCGCCCATCAGCTGTTTGCTAAATGACGCATCAAACACATCTGCATATAATTGTGCGGTATTTTTATTGTTGAATATGATTACATGGTTGGCATTGACGCACATGCCGTTTGTGGTGAAGTTGGTGGAGCCTGTTAGAACTTTCACCGCGCTGCCGCCGGCGCGCTGGATGAACACTTTGCTGTGGGAGAGGCTTTGATAGTGTCCCCTGATAATAGCATTGGCGTCCTTAGATTCTTTTTCAAACAGTTTCTGAAACTGTTCTTCGAAGCATCCTGTTTTCACATGATCTTTGGAATCATCAAGGATGATGCGTAATCGGCCCTGTCCGGCCAGTTCGATAAGTTTTTGAACGACGACCGGCTCATCCAGGTCGAAAGCAAACACATCCAGCTTAAGCTCGTTGTTGTTTAATGTTTCATCCAGGAATTCCATCACGCGGTCGCGTGCCTGCCAGCCGAGGTATTCGTGTTGTTCCTCGAATGTGTACGGTGTGTCTTCCTCCTTTTTGCTTTGTGGATTCCATCGTTTTGCAGTACCCGAGATTTTTTTGATATCGAAAATCAGATCCGTTTTATTTGGCCTTACCTTGCCGTTGTTCGCGAAGTGGTACGCGTATGCCTGCGATGATATGAATGCGCGTGTAAACCCCACCTGAATTTCACCGTCGCGAAAAGGGCTCACGTCGATTGTCACACTCACGGTGAGGTTGGGGTCCGGTTCTTTCAAAATATCATTAACCAGGTAACGGGGCGTTACTTCGTATGTGTACAGTCCAAAATATGGATTGTCGATATAATGTTCCGAAGAAGGCACATGCACCCATCTAAATTTCTGATAAGGAGAATAGATGGTGCTGAGTTTTTCTCTGTCGTCAATTCCGTTTTTTTTCAGAATTGCCGGCGCGAAGGATAGCTTGTTTGTCAGGGGATAAGGATCCCGGTTTCCCTGAGCTACACGTACGCTGAACCCCACGAAGTTTTCAAGCAGCGACTGATCCAGGTCGAAAGCCAATAAAGTCGTAGCATCCCCCTTGTATGCTCTTACACTTACCAGATCCTTGCCCCCCTGCTTAATCGAATTAAAGACTTCCATGACAGGATTTCCTTTCTTTTATTCATCCCGTTTAGATCGCCGACATTGATTTAAGTTCATTAAATTGATTTTCCACCATCTATAGACGTTTTTTGCAGACCGCAAAAACGAAATCATGTTGAATCTCTCCGCTTTCCAACGACATATCCTCAATGGCAAAACAAATATCCAATAAGCGCTGTCCTTCGGCGTCGGGCGATAAAAAATGATGAGCAATACCGCTCAGTAGAAGGTGCAGGATTGTTCCACCATATCCTTTAATTTCCACCACATTAAAAATATTTTTCAATAGAGGTAACATCTTTGATGATTCGATCGCCTCTGACGGATCTCTTAAAATCATACTCAGTTTGCCGGGTCTGATCAGCTCAAGTTTGGTGTAGCGGCTGTTCCATAACGTTTTATATTGGGTCGGGATAATTGCTAAAAGTGCATTTACAATTTCCATCTGCCTGTTTGTCCATTGAAATCGCGTCGGGCCTACGAATTCATTGACAACGAAATCCCCGTCGGGTTTGAGAAAATAATTCACCCTGGATAAGATTGTATCTAGGGGTGAGAAATGGTGCAAAGATCCCTCGCATATTATCACATCATAAAAATTTTCAGGTGCCTTAATTTTAAAAACGTCTTCGGCATAAAAATTAATAACATTGCCATATCCCTTTTTACCGGCGAGATCAACCGCGCTCTGGATTCGGTTTTCCGAGATATCATACGCATCGATGCAATCAAATTTATGCGTTTCAGCCCATCGCAGTACTCTTGAACCCTCTCCGCATCCAAGGACTAAAGCACGTAATGATTTTTTATGAGCCCAATACTTCCGGCACATGTATTCATAACTATCGATTTGGCTATCGCCCGAAATGAGGCGGTTCCAACGTTTTCTGACAGCGGGCACATCCCACCAATTTGTCGGCGGGCTTTGGGTGTGTGCCCAGGCCGCCTTTACTTTCCGGGATTTAGGAAATGGGAGCCTTGTGATTATTTTTAAAACAATCTGTGGTTCGCGCCGGATCCTTCTGATAAGATGGCCTATTTCGTAAGGATTGATCCAGTTGTTAAACATCAAAAACTCCCGATTTATGGGATTGCTTCCGGCCGGGCAGCTGTTTCGATCACGAAGTATTATTTTTCCCTGCAGCCACTATGAATTCTTCAAAACAGCACATCGGCTGAAACCAGTTCTGCAAACGCTTCAGCCTCCCGCGCTCTTATTACGATTTGTGCATAATAAAAAGTTATAGAAATATCAATTTTGATTGGGGAAAATGTTCAACGAATCGATAGCCGTGATTATTTGATTTGCCATTTTCTGATGTGTTTCCACGGTCGGATGCCCATTGGCAACATATCCGCCCGGGAATTCATCATACTGCGCATAAGAGATGTCTTTCTTGCCGTTTTGTTTTTCTTCATCCACGACCTTCCGGACGTTCATGCGAGTCCATTCGGGAAAAGGGGGGACGGCAAGTATTCTGACGCCGGGGTAATCCGCACGTAACGTCGCTAAAAAATCATGATACCCTTTTCGAAAGAATGCGGACTTTTCTTCAGACACATTTCCATTCTTGTCTTTGAGCCCGGAGTGGTCGTTAAGGCCAAGGGAGACTACAACGAGATCGGGAATCCATCGTGAGAAATCCCATTTTGGTTCCGGCACCTCCATCAATGTACGGTCGAATATCATCGGCATTGTATGGTCGGTCTTTCCCTGCCAATCGCACACCATGCCGATGCCCGACCGGCAGATCGTTTGATATTGTGCATTATAATGCCGGGCAATAACCGGTGCAAATCCCTTGTCGATATTCGTTACGGGAAATCGATCTTCCCACGCCAATTGTTGCACAGTCGCTTCGTTGCTCTCGGCGGCAGTGAACGAATCTCCGATGAATTCAATTTTCCTCGTCGGTTTCGGTGGAGGCGGAAGGAGTGTTTCACCGTCGTCAAGCAGCAACCCCGATAAAGAGAAAACAGCATCGAATATAATATTGCGTTTGCTCAGGAGAAATGTGTGATGTGTGTCTTCAAGACTATCGGCGAGTATGTAATCTGCCTCACCCGTCTTATTTCCGTGAAAGACGGTATGAAGTTTGCCGTCGATATAGACGTTATAATAGTTGATATGATCTGATATTCGAACGCCGATGCGCTTTCCGGTGAATTCCGCATAGAGATAGACACCCGGCCATGAATGCCTCGGGTGAAGAGAATCGGAGAAATCCCATCTACCAAAATATTGTATATACGGATTGTTCGCGGGGATTAATTGTGTCGAGAAAATCATCGTGTTCAATAGTGCGAACGTTAAGAGGAAAAGAAATATGTTTCTGAAAAACCGTTTCATCAATTGATACTCCAATATCCACATTTTTAGAATATCCGGACGTAGTTAAAACGGCTTCCAATTCTTTTCCGGAAAAATCCGATATCACGACGACACAGACACTTACCGTGATCAAAAGCGAGTCGTTAACCGGCGGCCGCCTGTGATGGAACAGGTTGCTGGGTTTTCACATCATCATAAAATTTTGCAGCACTTACCATCATATACGGAGCGAGCCATAACATACCTATTCCAAATGTGAAGATGCACAGTATGCCCCATCCCAAAAATCGAAAATACAAGCAAAAAAGTTTCCCTTTGTTACCACGCATCATTTCTTTACTCTTCGTGATTGCTTCCAGAGGTCCGATGGAATCATTATCGACAATAATGAAAAACGTAAGAGCATACGATAGCGCCGCGATGATCCCGGGAATAATAAGAAGCAGCATCCAGAGAAAAACGAAAATGAATTGAAGCAGGTATGCACCCACGCATGTGCCGTACTTTTCAAATCCTTTGAAAAGTTGAGAGAATTCCGCGTTCTGGTTTCTGGAAATAGCTAAGGAAAATATCGTGATACCTAAAACCAGCGGACTGATGATAAAGATCGAAAGAATTATTCCCAGGAAGGGAATAATATTAATTACTATCGCTATGGCCACATATACGACGAATGTTCCCACCGCCAATCCCCACTTGCCGCGAAGTGATTCACGTGCCTGTGCCATCAGGACTTTGTTCTCGGTCATCGGGAGTGTATTCATGATATTCTCTTTCTATAATAATTATTGTGGCACTCATGGTTTAAAGACTGTTCTGTGCCGGGATGACATCTAAAGACTCAGATTCTTCGTTAGCGTTCGTGCAATCGCTTGAGATATTTTCCACAACCTCTCCTGGGTGTGTGTATTGAAAGACGGCAATCCATTAGAAATTATACTCTTACCGAGACCTGAATAGATATTGGCGTTGAGGTTTTCGCCCAGACCGGTGAGCTTCAGCTCGCTCTGATTGATATTGATCGTGACGGTGACGGTCTGTCCTTCTGCGGTCAACTTCATCTCGAGTGGGCCGGTTGTATTCTGGTGTACAATGCCTGTGTCTGCAATCAGATGGTATACGGTTGCCAATTGTGCCGTCATATTCATGTCGATTGTCGTACCTTCCGAGATAATCGTCCCGGTCATGGAAATATCGTTTGCCTGTTCCATTCTCATTGCATTTCGTGTTCCGATCGGCAGAGAAATATTTTCCTTACCGACAACGAAGAATTTTGCTCTCGCATCAAGAGAGACGTTTGATATGGATCCAGTTTCGCTTGCAATAAGTTTTGTCATGTCCAACGTGGGAGCTGTTTCCCAAGAGTCACCGACCACAAGACGCGATTTGATATAAAGGGGATTACTCACTTCCATATACTCTCCACTGCTTAATCTCAGTGCCTTGACATACACGGCCTGCGTGTCTTTCATGAAAAAACGGCTGGTGTCATTCACCACCTGTCCCGACATGTCCGTCATATCGACAATGGGATAGAGCGGTATCGTTCCACTCGGTAGCGGGATATTTCTCAGAGCAAGAACCTTGAGCATACCGACTGCCGGGGTATTCGAAGTATTCTCAATGGGATTATTCCCCGGAATCACCATCTTGACATATATGCTCGCAGAGCCGGAGTAATTACATGTGTAACCCTCCCTGATCGGGAAAAAGTCGCCGGTGTAGGTTGTTCCTTTCCCTTCAGTAAGGTCGACAGTATACCCGTCGACATAGGAAACCGGACTGCTTTCGCCGCCCTTCTTGCATCCTATGAAGAAAATGACCGTTCCTATGGCTAACAATATCAAACAAGCATTGACCCATTTCATAAAGCCTCCTATTTATTATTTTCTATATGACTCAATTCAGTCTCTATCTCCGGGTGAAGTTCGGGAGTACAAATGAATGGTACAAAATCTAAAACTAATAAACAACGGCAGTCTGCGGCAAGATTAGCTATCGATTTTACTGTCCACTGATATATCTAATTTGTTTTTTCATTTTTTAACGATGTCTATTGTCCCTGATCCAGCATTTTTTCAAAGAAGGCTCGAAAATTATATTTTGCCGGGTCATTCTCAGGAAGTGCCATATGCTTGATGGCCTCCTCGGGATGCCTGTTCATGATGCCTGTTATCATGTAGGGGACAGAATAGCCCCAGGATATTTCCTTCTTCAGTGGAAGGATTTTGTTCGCGATGACATCAAGGATCGGCCGTATATTGAACTTGGGATTTTTCAGGAATCCAAGCAGAAGCTCCAGACAGCAGTTACCGGCACCTCGCCCCAAACCGTAGAGAGTTCCGTCCAGATAATTTGCACCGCGGATGACGCCTTCAATTGTATTCGCAAACGCGAGTTGCTGGTTGTTGTGCATATGGATTCCGACCTCGATGCCGGGCATGAACTTCTGGTACTTAGAGACGAAATAATCAATATCTTCGGAATACAAATTACCGTAACTATCCACGATATAGCAAGCCTTGATCTTGGTCTCTTCCTTAATTTGTTGCAGGACCTCGTTAAGCTCCCGCTCCGGTGCAGCGGATATGGACATAATGTTGATGGTGGTCTCGTACCCTTTCGCATTTGCATCGTTGACGATTTTGATACATTTGTCGATGTCTTTCACGTACGTTGCGCACCGGATTACGTCCACCAGACTCTTGTCTCTGGGGAGGAGATCATCGGTGGTACTTTTATGAGCGTCCATCATGACTGCAATCTTTGTGTCTTCGTACTTTTTATCACCCACGACCTTTTTAATCATCTCGTCGTCGCAGAAACGCCAGGCGCCATATTCCGCCGGATCGAACATTTTCCTGCTATTGCGGTAACCCAACTCCACGATATGGATTCCTGCTTCACAGGCAGCTTTGTAAACTGCCTGGACGCAATCCAGCGTGAACTGGGATTTATTCATCAATCCGCCGTCGCGGATAGTACAATCAACTACCGTGATCTGTGGCCTGTACATTGCTGACTCCTTATCAAGAATCAATTAGAGTAACAATAATACATAAAACTATTGAATAAAAAAAGGGGAATGGCTATTAATCCTGGCATAGCTTTCGAGATAAAAAAGGAGGGAGAGAGACCGTTTCAGCAGTTTCTTCCCTCTCCCCTGTGTTTTGAGGTATGTTTGAAGAAGATGTTACAAATTTACCGGTCAATCAATAAAACCCGGTTTCATATTATATAACAAATGTTTTCACAAAAAAGTTACACTTTGGCCGGGGAAAAAGAGGAAAACGAAACATATTCATCTGAGAGTTCCTTTTTCCCCTACCACGTGTATATTTACTTTTGAACCGGACTGCAATACTATTCAAATGCATCAATGAGTTCTTCCGCGATTTCGTGGGGGGTATGGCGCTCGATCCGGAGACGCCGGATCATCTTCACAAGCTTTCCGTCCCGTAAAAGCGCGAATGAGGGAGATGAAGAAGACTTGTCCCCCAAATAGTGCCGTGCACGTGCCGTCGCGTCTATATCCAGTCCTGCAAAAACGGAGACAACATGATCGGGCCGGACCGGATGGTCGAGTGCGCGTGCCAGACCCGGCCTGGCTACCCCGGCAGCACATCTGCAAGCCGAGTTAACAAATAGAAGCATCGTGCCTTGCGTATCAGGAATGACTGTATCCACTTCTTCAGGTGTGCGCAGTTCTTTCACACCGAGTGATGTCACTTCCTTTCGTATCTGCTGTATGAGTGAGTCGTTCATGATAAATTCCATTAATGTAAATGTGTTGTTCTATAATTTGTAACAAAATATTTTGTTGAGGAGTTTAGTTCCGGTGGATAATTATTGTAATGTAAAAGACAGAGAAGTTAGAAAACTAAACAAAGTATAATAAATGAGGTTTTTCTGGCTTCATTATCTACATGATCCTGAGAATAAATTACCCACCGTGAATCCGCTATCGCCTTACATTATGAAAGTTGTACGTTAGAAAGCAAGGATGTAAAAGAGGGTGAAGGATTAAGAAAAGCGGTTTACTCGTATCGTATAGATTCGACCGGATCCACACTTGCGGCTTTACGTGCAGGGAATAAGCCGGCTGCGAGTCCGATGGCTGTTAGAATACCGACGGTGATCAGTATAAGAGAGGGAGACAGTATCGGCCGTCCGACAAACTGCATCGCTCCTTCTTCTGCAGGAATCATCCTGAAAATAGAAACGACAACATAGCAGAACAGAATTCCAACCGTACCGCCCAACAGTGAGAGGAGTAACGATTCGAAAATAAATTGCATTAAAATATAACTGCGCCTTGCGCCAATAGCCATCTTGATGCCGATTTCTCGAGTGCGTTCTTTGACGACTACATACATGACATTGGCAACTCCCACGCCCGCGATGACAAGCGTAAGGAATCCGATTGCGAATAGAAAGATGGAAACACCGACGCCGATTTTCTGGCTTATCTTTTCGGCTTCGATGAAGTCCCAGATGAAAAGCGCGCGTTCATCCTTCGGGTCGAACCTATATTTTCTGCCAAGGACTTCGTAGATTGAGCTCTTCACTATTTCCTGCCGGCCGGGATCGGTAGGTTGAATGACAATGGAATTGACGTGACGGTTCCCGTACGATGTCCTGAAGGTAGTATACGGAATGATTGCCCGTCGTGTATCGGGTCCGTTGTTCATCGCTGTTTGAATTTTCTTCTGCATAATCCCGATGATTGTAAACGGCACACCATCGACCATTACAATCTTGCCGATCGGATATTCACCCTTGAGAAGGTCTTTTGCAATTTCTACACCGAGGAATAAAACGCGCCGTTGCTGACCGACGTCAAGGTCGTTCAGAAATCGTCCCCCTCCGGCCGGATACATCCGCCGCATTTCTTCAAATCCAGGATTGACCCCCTCGCACTCGGTACTTGTCGAATATTTTCCGTAGGTGAGCGTGACCATGTTCCTGTATTGGGGAGAAATCATTCCGATGCCCGTTACGGTCTTGCTGATGAGATCGATATCATCTTCTACAAAACGGATATTTCTTCCTTTGGGCAATCCCTGATAGACAAGCCCCGTTTCTCCTCCGTACATCACGAGGATACGGTTTCCCGCATTCGTCAGGCCTTTAAGCATCTGGGTTCCTAATCCTCTGCCGAACGATAGCAGAAGGACAACGGCAATAGTGCCCCACATGACGGCAAGCAGCGTGAGTGTTGCCCGTGTACGATGTGCCCGGAGATCGGACAGAAAATCTTTTAGAAGTTCAAGTAACATATTGTTTTATGTGCGTAGACATTCGACTACATCAACGTTGGATGCCCGCCGTGCAGGCATCAAACCTGAAAGTAGTCCGACCGCAATCAGAACACAGACAGTTACACCGACAACCTCCAGCGAGAATTCAGGTGTGCCGACATAGTCTTTGATCGGCAGAAACCCGAGCAGGAAGATGATTCCGTATGAGATGAGGAATCCGACTGCCGAGCCGGCAAAGACAATGAAAAATGTCTCGGAAAAGAATTGAAATAATATATTCGTTTTTGTAGCGCCGACAGCCCGTTTCACGCCGATTTCCTTGATGCGCTCCTGGACGACGATGAACATGATATTCGCCACACCCAGTCCGGCAACGCCGAGTGTGAAACTGCCGATGAGTCCTAAAAAAATATTGATGCCGAGGAACAGATAGAACGAAAGACGGTCGAAATCCGTCGTATCCCAGATCCCGACGGCGCTCTTGTCGGTTGGATCGAATTTGTATCGCTTGCCGAGCACCTCCCTCACTTCTGTTACCGTTTCCTCGCCGAGCCGCGGATCCTTAATCTGATAAATGATGTTGTTCAGATGAATAGCGCCGTAGATCGAAGCAAATGTCGAAGTGGGGATAAAGATGCGATCCTGATCTCTTCTATTGTATGATGAAGGCTGCGTTTTTTTCTGCATGACGCCGACGACGGTGAACGGAACGCTGCCGATATATACTATCTTCCCGATTGCCTTCTGATCACCAAAAAGAAATTCTTTGACTTTATCTCCGATAACGGCGATTCTGCGGCGTTCCCGGATATCGAGGTCATTGATAAATCTGCCGCCCTGTTCCGGGATTATATTACGCATATCGCCGTAAATCGGATTGACTCCGGAAACAAGTGGATTTAAAATATTCTCGCCGATTCGTGCAACGGTGTAACGCCCGTACTCCGGACTGACGGCAGCGATATTCGGCACCTGCGATGCCAGAAGTTTGGTATCGTCTTCGATGAATGACATCGGCCTGCCGATTCCATATCCGGCCCACGGTTTCGTTGTTTTCCCCGGGAACATCACGGCAATACTTTCACCCATTCCGTGCATATTAGCCGCAGTCTGTTTTTTAAAACCCATTCCGAATGCAACTAACACCACGATAGCTACCGTTCCCCAGATTATTCCAAACATCGTTAGAAAAGAACGAAGCTTCTGTGCGCGGAGATCTACAATGAATTCGGAAACGATCGTTCTGAGCGTATCCATTAGTCGATCTTCTTCACCGGTTTTTCGAACACTTCATCCCCCTCTTTTAATCCGCTGATGACTTCAATGCTGATCGCATCGCTGAGCCCTGTCTTAATATATCGCTGTTCTTCTTTATTCGGACCGAGGGAAACTTTCACAAAAGCCGAGTCATTGCTGAATGTCACGGTCCGCTCCGGAATCGTAAGAACATTTACTTTCTTCTGAATGATAATATTTGCATTGGCAGAATAGCCGGCGCGTAGAACGGTATTTTTACCGTCGGGAATAAGAATTTCGATCGGAAATACCGTTGCATTATCCTTTTTTTCTGCCTTCAGCCAGATCTTGCGGAGAGTTCCACGCACGGTATCGTTCGGCAGTGCGCCGATTTTGATCTCGACTTCCATTCCCTCTTTCATTTTGCCGACATCGATTTCATCGACTGTACCTTTGAAAAGAAGCCGCTCCATATTTGCCATTTTCATCAGCACGGTTCCTTCCTGATACGATGTCAATGGGGTGACCGGATCGCCGACTTCGATCGTCCGGTTGAGTACGAAACCTGAAATTGGAGCTTTCACGATGGATTCTATCTCTGTTTCTCCTATTTTCACTCTTCCACTTTCCATCAGCGCCAATTTTTCAGATGATATCTTCAAGCGCAGTTCGGATTCTTCATATTGCTTCTGGAAATCCTCGTACTCTTTGTCCGATATCAGTTTGCTATTAAACAAACTTTTCTGGCGCACTTGTTCCTTTTTCAGATTGTCTAGATCCACAGCACTGAGCTGGACCTGCCGTTTTGCATCGGCGAGTTCGAGCGGTGTAGGATCGGGTCTAACTTCGAGCAACGGCTGGCCGATTTTTACGTACACACCCACGTCGGTGAATATGCGGCTGACGACTCCCGAAACTTTTGATTTTACGGATATTTCATTTTCCGGTTCGATTGTCCCGACAGCAAGGGCCTTATCGATAATAGTTCCTTTGACAACCTTCACTTTCTGGAGTTCGCTGTCGCTCGATGATTTTTTACTGCCAAAGAAAAGCAACGACGCGCCACCAATCACAACAAGGGCGGCAGTGGAGATAACTATTTTCTTTTTCATGGTCATTGGATGGAAATGCTATGTATGGTTGAATATAGTAATTAGACTTCGGATATGAGGAAATGTCCCTATTTTAGATACGGGGGGATAGCCTGCAAGTTGCAATGAGGTGGAATCAATTTTTGAACAGTTATGTATTCATCGGACAGGATGCCCGGCATACACTCTGAGAATTTCGTCCATTTCCTTCTGAACCGTCACATCCACGCGCCGGCGTGTTTCGTCTGCATCAAGCCATGCGACGGTTCGGCGGATGCCTTCACGGAACGGGATGACGGACTGGAATCCCGGTACGAATGATTTGATTTTGCTGTTATCGAATACAACACTCCACGTTTTGTCACCCATGAGCGTTCCCGTCAATTGCGGCGCAACACGGATAATAAAGTCGGATGGTATATACACCATATTCGCTTCGACACCCAATGCTCCGGCGATTGTTTGGTAAATCTGATTCCATGTAAGCACTTCATCCGATGTGATATGAAAAGCGTGGCCCACAGCCTGATTGTTTCCGACCAATCCAAGAAAGCCGCATGCGAAATCCTCTGCATGTGTCATCACCCACAATGACGAACCGTCGCCGTGGACGATAATTGGCTTTCCTTTTTTCATGCGGTCGGCCAGAGTGTAGCAACCGAAGCCGCCGATAGCGACCGGGATGTAGCGATCGTAGGTGAATGAAGGACGCACAATAGTAACCGGGAAACCGGTTTCGTGATGCGCCTGCATCAAACGCTGTTCGCACGCAATTTTGTTGCGTGAATAATCCCAATATGGATTGTGCAGCGGTGTCGATTCGGTGACAATATAATGAGTCGGCGGTTTTTGATATGCCGATGCAGAGCTGATAAAAATAAATTGCTTGATGCGGTCATGGAAGAGAGCCAGATCGCGTTCGATATCTTCCGGTGTAAAAGCAATCCAGTCGACGGCAACGTCGATCTGGAGATTTTTAAGTGCATTAATGACGTCCTGGGGTTTGTGTACATCGGCTATCACACTGTGGCTGCCAGGTATAACGATTTTTTGTAATCCGCGATTGAGTAGATACAGGTTCATTCCCCTCTTTATCGCCTCTTTGCTGACTGCCGTGCTGATAAAGCCGGTACCGCCGATAAATAGTACGTTCATAGATGATCGATCCTTGTTGATAATTATAATCTTGATGATTGATTTAATCAACCGGTTCGATCGAATGTACGCGGGTTTTCGTTCAATGGCAAATGAGGTTAGAGAAAGATTGGATGCGGGTTGATAGATAGTGCGAGAGAAGATGGAAAAAAACATTGCCACGTGACTATTTAACCTTAAATGAGTATCGCTAAAAATCCGCCGTCAGGTGTAGCCTCTTTTCGTTCTTGATAATAAGGAGGAGGAAACAAAAATAGCCCTAATAGGTTTTAACCCAAGATGAGGAGCCGATAATGTCTTATGTGAGAGTATGGGTTCACCTGATATGGTCGACGAAGAGCCGGCAGTCTACGCTGGAAAAGGAATTCCGTGAGAAGCTCTTTGATCATATACATGAAAATGCCAAAATGAAAGGAATTTATCTGGATTCCATCAACGGATATCTCGATCATGTGCATGCACTGATATCTCTTCGATCGGATTACTCAATCTCAAAAATCGTTCAGTTACTGAAAGGTGAATCATCGCACTGGGCGAATGGATTAATATCAATTTTATCCAAATTCGAATGGCAGGATGATTATATTGCGTTGTCGGTCAGCGAATCGGCTGTTGATGCTGTTCGAAGATATATAGGCAGTCAGGAAGAACACCACCGGAGAAAGACGTTTGCCGAAGAGTACCAAGAATTCGTCGGAGAATCTATCGCTGATGATAGGGGGTTGAAACCCGCAGAAAAGGGGGAGAGATAACATAGCCCCGGCCTTAAGGCCGGGGCTATGTTTAAACCAATTTCTCAAGGATTTTAATCCTTCATGAAAATGCTAATTAAAAAGGAAATTCACTCTTGTTCTCGATCTTCTGCTCGAGTTTCTCTTCTATTGGCTTTTCCGCTTTTTGATGGATGGCGTTTCCTTCGACGTAAATTGCTTTGTACGGTACCGTTGGACATGAATATTCGCAGGCACCGCACCCGATGCAATATTGATCTCTCACCTCGGGCAGAAACAGTCCGTTGTACGGGATCATATGCACTGCTTTTGTCGGACAACGCTCCGAGCAGGCACCGCATTCTGTCTTTTGAGTCTCAACAATACAATTTTCCTTTATGAATTTTGCCTTTCCGAGCTGGGTCAGCTTTTTCTCTTCGAGAACTAAGGGAAGAATTGCACCGGTCGGGCACACTTCTCCGCAGATGGTGCAATCATACGTGCAGTAGCCAGCTCCGGCATCGAGTCGCGGTTGGAATATTCCTATGACTCCATACTCGAACCATGAAGGCTGAAGTACCTGGCTTGGACACGCGCTCACACAGATATTGCATGCTGTGCAGGTGTCGTTCAACCGGGTGATGCCGACTGAACCCGGAGGACTTACCGCCAGTTTCTTGAAGACGGGAACGGTGTTGTTTGTATAAACCTTAACTTTCGTTTGCCCATATGCAATTCCGGCATATCCGAGAAGATATGCAGTAAAACCAAGGAGAAGATTTCGTCGTTGAAGTGCATCCTGCGGTTTCAACGGTACCTTTTTTTCCTCAATTGAGTATACGTAGTTCAGGCTGTTGTAGGGACAAATTGCAAAACAATTGAAACAATTTACACAGCGTGAAAAATCGACTCCCTTTTTCTTTACATCAATACAAGATGCCTTACAGACCGTGCCGCATTTTCCGCAATTGTCACATGTTGAGAGATCGATTTTTATTTTGAAGAGAGAATAGTTTGAAATGAATCCAAGTAACGAACCGACCGGACAAAGAGAATTGCAATATAATCGTCCTTTCTTCATAGATAACCAACCAACGACACCGATCGTTATGATGGGGAGAATCAACGGCGTGATGTGAATTCCTTTAATTTCGGCCGGGTAGATCCAATATATATTCAGGCTATTGAAGATCGCCGCCGCCACATTATTAATTCCGACAACCGCCGGTTTGAAAAGCAGCGCGGTAATTCTTCCGAAGCCGCTGAACGGGTCGAGGATGTTGATGGCGAGAATTATCCCGCCGGCAAACAGAACGGTCACCAGAATGAGAATTAAATATCGAAGAGTATTCAGCGGCTGTGAATATTTATACTTCTTTTTCTTTCTCCACTTCAGCGAGAAATACGAGATAAAGTCCTGAAGCGTTCCAAGAGGACATACGGTCGAGCAATATACTCTTCCGAATAGCAGGGTGAGCAGAAGAACGACAAGAAATCCGGCGGATGCCAGTGTTCCGAGGGCGAGGAATTTTAAAAGTGAGGGAATAAACTCAAGGTAGTTTATAGGAGTAAAAAGTGCCGCTGAGAGTAAGTGTGCGAAATCGATGAATAGTAGCGTCGTTGCCACGAAAAACAGAAGCGATACGGCAATTCTTAGCTTTTTCAGCCACACAAGATTCATAAAACTAGATTGCTATCCGTCTGATATTGAGTTTGCTCAGATCCTTTCGTCCGGCGCTCATCTCATCGGCATATTTAATGTACGCAACATCGTCCGGTTCGATGCCGAATAATTTTGCGCCAGCGGCGTCGGCTGCCACGATATCGGTTGAAATTATCAACGACTTCATCATTACCAGGTCGGATTTCGATACTCCGCGCGGACCGTTTTTCATCATCACATTATATGCATCGACGACATTCAACGTTGGTTTGCATCGTGTTGCACAATCGGCAATACATTGATGCAGGTCATTCTGATGCCAGTACCCCCTGTCCCACACAATCCCCATCAAGTTCTTCATGCCGGCGGTCAGCCTGGTTGAACTGTGATGTTTCAGCACCGGGACGTTGATAAAGACATCCGAATTGAGGATCAGCTCGTGGACGGATGTTTGTTTCAATTGCTTTCCTTTTTCCACGGTAATGGAATGGTAGTAGCTTTCGGAATTGCCCGGGACGACTGTCGCTTTTTTTTCTTTGGCTATTTTTTCAATTCCGCTGTCAGCGTAGCATCGTTTCCAATCGTCGCATGTATTATCAAACACGTAGACTTCTTTTGCGCCGGCCTGGAAACAGTGCTCAATGATTCGTCCGACAAGTTGCGGATTTGTATTGCCCGCCCGTTCAGGAACGACATCCCATCCGATGTTGGGCTTCACAACAACCTTCTGTCCTTTCCTGACGAAGGATTTCATGCCGCCGTATACTTCGATGGCTTTATCAAACATGACGTCCGGTTCGCCACCCTTCACGGCGACCAGATCATAATTGTTTTGAGACTGTGCAAAAAGACCGCCGTATCTGCTGAGGGCGAGCGCGGTGCCGGCTGTCAGTCCGGTTCTGAGAAACGATCTTCGATCCATGATAATTTCCTCATTGTTTGTAGTTCTTCCTTAAAAAGATATAAAAAGAGAAACTGGTACGCAAGGAAAAAGTCGGCGGGTGCACGCTTTTAGAATTGGATTAAAATTAATCACTAAGACTCTGTAAATCCTTCAATATCTCCTGGGCGGATAAGCATAAGAATGGACGATTGGTTTACGATAAGATACTCCTTCCCTTCATACTCAATCTCAACGGCAGCATCACGAAGAAAAATTGCATAGTCACCTTCTTCGGCTTGAAGAGGAATGTACTTGACCGGATCCTTCGGCGTTGTGGACCAGGGTTCCTGATCGATGAAATTTGGATTAGCAACCGGGTATCCGGGGCCGACTTTCACGACAAAGCCCGTTTGTATTTTTTCCTTCTCTTTCACGCCCGGAGGGAGATACAGGCCATGGGCTGTCCGCTCCTGCTCTTTATCCGGTGCGACCAGGACTTTATCACCGACGACGACCAGCTTTTTTCGTGTTCTTAGTTCCATATAAGAATATAAGAAAGATAAAAGATAAAAGTAAAAAGATAAAAGAGAAAAAATATAGGGGGAAATAGGTATTTCTTCTATTTGGTTAGCTTCGCTAAATTAATCGAGGTAAAGGAAGAGCCGCTTGACCTCTTTGGCTGTTTTATGTACCTTTATTCAATAAGGAGGAAGCGAAAAACTTAGAGGTCATTACTGAAAATCCCTTTTTACTTTTTACACTTCGACTCATCCCGACAAAGAACATCGGGATTCGCTCAGGGTAAACTTCTCGTCCTGAGCAAGTCCTTCCCGAATTCTTGGGAAGGGCGAGTCGAAGGATTTCCTTAGAGCACGCCATTTAAAATCTTTTAAAGAGGCATGGATAAATTCGTTATTGACGGCGGTGTCAGGTTACAGGGTACCGTCAGGATCAGCGGTGCGAAGAATGCTTCGCTTGCGTTAATGCCCGCGACGTTATTGGCAAGCGGGAAGTACCGGCTGGAGAACACTCCGATTCTTAGAGATGTTTCCACTATGCAGAAACTTCTCCAGACGATGGGAGTAACATTCCAGCGTGAGGCTCACTCGCTGAAGGTGAATACGTTCCGTGTGAATTCTTTCGAAGCGCCATACGAACACGTAAAAAAAATGCGCGCTTCAATTTATGTGCTTGGTCCGCTTGTCGCACGATACGGATATGCGAAGGTATCGCTGCCCGGCGGTTGTGCGTGGGGACCGCGGCCTGTGAATCTGCATATCGAAGGGATGCGCAGACTCGGCGCCGATGTCAATCTAGAAGCAGGATATATTATAGCAAAAACAAAAAAGCTAAAAGGTGCAAGGATTGTCTTTGATATATCGAGCGTCGGAGCGACCGGGAATATACTGATGGCAGCGGTGCTGGCAAAGGGAACCAGCATCATCGAGAATGCCGCAATCGAACCTGAGATAACCGAGCTGGCCAAATTTCTTGTGAAAATGGGTGCAAAGATCCACGGCATCGGCTCGTCGCGTCTGGAAATCGAAGGTGTCGACGAATTACATCCGGCCGATGAAATCACAATTCCGGACCGTATTGAAGCCGGGACATTTCTTCTTGCCGGAATGATCACTAAGGGAACAATTAGAGTCGAAAGTTGTTCGCCTGATCATCTCTCGGCACTTCTGACAAGGCTCGAAGATGCAGGTGCAACTCTGAGGATAGGCGACACATGGGTGGAACTCGATGCACCGGAGAGTATCCGTCCCGTCGATGTCACAACTGCAATCTACCCCGGCTTTCCAACAGATCTCCAGGCGCAATGGATTGCGCTCATGACCATTGCCGGAGGATCGAGTGTTGTGACGGAATCAATCTATTTCGATCGGTTTAAACATGTCCCCGAACTTATCCGCCTTGGCGCATCGATCGAGCTCAATGAAAATACGGCCGTTGTTAAGGGTGTACAGCACCTCAAAGGAGCGAAAGTAATGTCAACCGATTTGCGCGCCTCGGCATCGTTAATTCTTGGCGGACTTATTGCCGAAGGGGAGACAGAGGTGCTGCGCGTATATCACATCGACCGCGGATATGAAGCAATTGAAAAAAAACTGCAGACACTCGGTGCGCGGATCCGACGAGAGAGCAGCGAGGAATATTGACGATTTCATGAAAATTCTTCTTTGTATTTACCTGCTTATAGCATTGTTGCTCATCCCTGTTCCATTATTTAATACCATCGGATATGAGTTTTCGGCCTTCATGGGAATTGTGGTGGGAATTGGAGGTGGATTATTCACACTCTCGCTGTTCAGGAAAAAATTTTCGGGTGCTGAGCGCATATTACCGGCTGAATACACGCGTTTTCTTTTAAACGCAGCAGTGCAAAATGTGCTCGCAATGCTTGTCCCTGTTGCCGTCATGATGGTGAATGCACTGTTTGTTAAAAACTGTAATATTCTCCAGGGAATGGCGTTCGTGTTCCTCATCCCATGCGTAACAATACTTTTTAGTGTTGCGCTTGCCGGATTGATCGGACTGCTTGTGGTGCATTCAAAGACGCTCTATAGTGTTCTTATTGCCGCCATCTTTTTTTTCCCTCTTATTCATACATATTTTGAACCCCAGCTGTATGCGTACAACGTGCTCTTCGGATATTTCCCCGGATTTTCATATGACGAGTTTCTACCTATTACACCGGCCTTCGTTCTTTTCCGGATTCTCACTCTTTGTGCGGCGATGATTTTTCTCCTAAGTGGTGTTGCGATTGCTTCTTCGACACTATGCAGAGAAAATTTCTGGCAGAAAATCAGGGGAATCGCGGTCATGGTGAAAAAACCGGGACCTGCTGTCGCAGCCGTTACACTGATTTTTATCCTGGCAGGATCTTATTATTTCAGACACGAGCTCTCTTTCGAGTCGTCAACATCCTATGTGCAAAAAATTCTCGGGGCAAAATATTCAACACAGCATTTTGATATCTATTACTCTCCTTCAACATACTCGGAGAAAGAAATTATACGGATTGCAGGGGAACACGAGTATCGCTATATGCAGATTATTGGCGAGCTCCGAACAGTGCCACTGGCGAAAATCCAATCGTATATCTATCCGTCTGCCGAAGTCAAACAGCGACTTCTCGGTACGGCAACGACAGATATTGCTAAACCATGGATGCGTGAAGTCCACATAAGTGCCGCTTCGCTTGAAGAAACTTTGAAGCATGAGCTGGTTCATGTCATCGCAGGCCGGTTTGGTATGCCTTTTCTCAGAATCAGTCCGCGGATGGGATTGGTAGAAGGACTCGCAGTGGCGCTCGGGGGAGATAGGGGTGAACGGACCCTTCATTATTATGCGGCGGCAATGAAGGAATTTGGCGTCGATTTTAATATCGAAAAGCTTCTTTCTTATTCCGGATTTATCACACAGGCTCCCGCTAAAAGTTATATCGTCTGCGGTTCATTTGTGCAATATCTGCTCGATCATTACGGGATTGAACGATTCAAGCGGTCCTATCAGGGCGGTAGCTTTGAAACGGGCTACGGGCGATCGCTGCAGAGCCTTATTGCAGAATGGGATGATTTTCTATCGCAGATAAAAATTTCCGATTCAGATGAAGCACATGTGCGGTATTTTTTTAGGAGGCCTCCGGTATTCAAAAAAACCTGTGCCCGTGTGACAGCAGAATGGATGAATGATGCGGGGAAAAAAATCCGTGAGAAGAACTATGCGGCAGCCGCAGTGTTCTACAGGCACGCATACGATGAAACGGGAAGCGATGATGCATTATTGGGATATATGCAATCGGAATTTCGCGCTGAAGAGTACGATAGCGTGACGACTTCGTCTCTGAGTAAACACCGGCCGCCAATTATGCCGATGGCCGATCTGTTGATCGGAGATGCATACATGATGAAAGGAGACAGCGTACAGGCATGTCGATATTATACATCGTTGATTACGAATCACATCCTTCGATCGTATAACGAGCTTGCAGTGATACGATTGACATGGCTTGCCCGGCCAGGTCAATACTCTGCGATGCGGCAGTTTTACCATGAGAATGAAGATTCGATCCGCATCGATATTCTGAGGAAATTGCTTCTCGACCCGCAGATCGATACAGAAACCGGATCATTGTATCGATATATTATGCTTCGTTTATATGTGAACGCGCAGCGTTATACCGATGCGCGAAATCTGATCTCGGACGAGGAATTTATTTTCCAGGATTCCACGCTGAATTACAGTAATGAAGTGTTACGTGCCGTCGTTTTTGAGCATACATGGGAATGGGAAAAAGCTAAACTTCATTACTGGCGGGCGTTGAATTATACATCGCAGGAGACTGAGAAGAATCGTATTGAAGATCGCATTGAATTGTGCAACTGGTTCGAGAGGCACAAGAGTTTTTGAAAATGCTTTAGGGATTTTGGATTTCGGTCTACGACCCATAGGGAATGATGATTGCGGATTGATAAGTACGGACCTGCTGATTTATTCGTCAAAGCGTTTAATATCATAAAGTTCCTAATTTGTATTTTTTATCGATTTTTATGGGTAGGTAGACTCTATGAGTGATAAATCGTGAGGATGGTTGTTTTTAATACTTGCTTTTCCAAACCTCTCTCAGTATTATTCCTGTATGAAAATTGGTGGACAAGGTATGTCCCGTACATTTCTCTTCATACTCGCCGTTGTTTTTCTTCTTGCCGGCTGCAGTTCGTCGAATCGGATAGCCACCTGTTTCTACTCGACAGCCATCGAGCGTACGACGCTTCCGTTGATTTCATTTGACCCTGTGAATTTTGTCGCGGATGGAAAACCGCGTCTTGACGTTCTGTTCCAGATTCCCTTCAAGAATCTGAAATTTCAGAAAGCGGGGAATGCATTTGTTGCTACATATTCTGTTACTGTACGAGTACTCACATCCGATGAGAAGCAAATCGCGATACAGGAGTGGTCAAAAACGGTTTCGGTCAAAGACTATGAACGAACAGTATCCAATGAGAGTGAAGCGACACTCCGGGTATTCGTTCTTCCGCCGGAGAAATATACGCTTGCGGTTACAATTCTTGACGAACATTCACAGCAGCAGCAAGAAGAGCGGAAAGAAGTGAATGTCCATCCGGCGGTTGGTCAGTTCGAAGCAAGCGATATTGTTCTTCTTCAAAAAATCACGGAGGATCAGGGGATTAAAACAATCACACCGATGTTTCCATCCGATATAGGTAAATTCCGGTCGTTCTCGACGTTTATGGAAGTCTATGATTCTCTCGGCATCGACACGCTTTATGTAAGTACCAGAATTGTACCGTTTCATATTGATTATGATCGACGACATCAGAGTTCACCGTATTCATACAAATCCTTCTTCAATCCGAAGTATTTATTCACACCCAGATACGATCAAGGATTTGTCCGTCCCGATACCATCGCTGCTCTGGGAGGACCGAACATCCCTCTACAGGATTTGTTTTTACCCAAACTCGATAATGAATTTGCTCGTTCCGATACAATTGTTATTACAGTAGGATCGCCGACACAGTTGTTTAATTCATTCATAGTTCCACCACCCGGGCGATATCAATTGTTAACGGAAGTGGTGAAGAAAAAAGAGGGGAAAACGGATACTCTCCACATCGGCAGAGTCCTTACAGTTCATTCAGAATATTTTCCGGATGTTGTCGATAGTGACGATCTCATAGGTCCGCTGCAATATATTACGGAGCGGGACGAATATGATTCGTTAAGAGCACCGGCGAATAAAGAAGAACGCGCCCGTAGGCTTGAACAGTTTTGGAATACAAAACTCGATCCGGCTCGACGTCAGGAATTCTATGGCCGTGTCCGTCAGGCGAATGAATATTTTACAGGCATCGTTGACGGATGGCGTACGCCGATGGGGATGACGTACATTGTTGCCGGTCCTCCGGCGGAACTCGAATGCCAGCCCGGAATAAGTGAAACGTGGTATTATGGTTATCAACAGAGCTATGTAGTTTTTATTTTTCAAACCGGTCCCGGAGCACAGAACGACGGACATCCTTTTTATATGCTTACCGGCTATCCAGCCGAGAATGTCTGGTCAAATTTTGTCGATAAGTGGCGTCGATGATCCGCACCGCCCATGACACATCAGTGTAAATACCTAAAAAAGCAATACAGAAAATTCTCCTGACCCGCCTCCGTTTTCTCGGCGATGTCATGTTGGCAACGCCGCTTATCCGTGTATTGTGTGAGAAATTTCCTTTGAGAGGCTCGATATTAAAGTAGTTTTTCAGGCTGTTGCTGAGCGGATCAGTTGGAAAAGCATGGAAAAAGAAATTGAATAACATACATAATGAATGAATGTCCTGAAAAAACGGCCATCCGTACACGGATTTATATTCTCACCTTTCAGAAAAAATTTCTCTCATTGATTTTCAACCTCTTTTTGATTTTATTACATGCTGATTTTTCAATCTTAGAATAACAAAAGCTGATAAACAACCTTACTACAGGGATAATTGATTATGACAACTATTGTTGATGTATGGGCTAGGGAAATTCTCGATTCACGCGGTAATCCGACAATTGAAGTGGATGTCGAACTCGAAAGCGGTGCACAGGGTCGCGCGGCTGTTCCAAGCGGCGCATCGACAGGCGAACATGAAGCTGTTGAGCTTCGCGATGGAGATCCGAAACGCTACGGCGGGAAAGGCACACTGAAGGCGGTTGAAAACGTCAATAAAATCATTTCAGAAGAAGTCATCGGTTTTGACGCGCTCGATCAGGTCGGTATTGATAGATTGATGATCGAGCTTGACGGGACAGAGAACAAGGGAAAACTCGGAGCTAATGCAATTCTTGGCGTTTCGCTTGCAGTGGCGAAGGCTGCCGCCAGTGAGCTCGGTTTACCGCTCTATCGCTATATCGGCGGGACGAATGCCAAAACGCTTCCGGTTCCCCAGATGAACATCCTCAACGGAGGAAGTCATGCCGATAATAACGTCGATCTTCAGGAATTTATGATCGTTCCGGCAAATGCCCCTTCCTTCGCCGAAGCTCTCCGAATGGGAGCGGAAGTGTTTCATTCGCTCAAATCTGTGTTGAAGAAAAAAGGATACAATACAGCTGTGGGTGATGAAGGTGGATTTGCACCAAGCCTTAAGTCGAACGAGGAAGCAGTAGAAGTCATTCTTGAAGCCATTGCAAAAGCGAACTACTCACCGGGAAAAGACATATTCGTGGCACTCGATCCGGCATCGAGCGAGTTCTTCGAAAATGGAAAATATGTATTCAGCAAGTCGGATAAGTCGTCGAAGACTCCGGAGCAGATGGTGAAATACTATGAAAACTGGGTCAAACAATATCCGATCATCTCGATCGAAGACGGTATGGCTGAAAACGATTGGGACGGATGGAAATTGATGACCGATGTCCTGGGGAAGAAAATCCAGCTAGTCGGTGATGATCTGTTTGTGACGAACACATCATACCTTGCCAAGGGAATTGAAAAGGGTGTTGCCAATTCCATCCTCATCAAAGTGAACCAGATAGGGACACTGACAGAGACACTCGATGCCATTGAAATGGCGAAGCGCGCCTCCTATACAGCCGTTGTCAGTCACCGTTCAGGTGAAACAGAGGATTCGACGATTGCCGACATCGTCGTTGCGACGAATGCAGGGCAAATCAAGACGGGCTCGGCAAGCCGTACCGATCGTATTGCAAAATATAATCAACTCCTAAGGATCGAGGAAGAACTCGATACAAACGGTGTGTTTGCAGGACTCGGTGCGTTTCGTCGGAAGAAATAATTCATTAAATGTTCGGGTGTGGAGTATAAAGAATTTGTATGACTTTGATGATTACATTCGGTACCGATGGGAAAGTTAAGATCATCATCAACAGTAAGGAAACGGAAGTAGAACTATGACACATCGTTTAGGACACGAGGACGTTACTCAATATTGGCACGAGATTAAGAGCCAGGTCATGCATTCAATCACAAACTATTTAGATGTTGCTCCCCTTGATGATTTACTTAGACAAAAAGCATTATCTGAAAATGGCGTTTTTGCAAATTTGTGTAAATGGATGGAAGACTTAAACATAGACAGGCTCTCACCTAAAGCGAAAGACGGGATTCTTAAAGCGATTGAGAATAACAGATGGGCAGATATTGCCGAGGTTTTCTATACAGATATAGAATTTGGTACAGGAGGTATAAGAGGTCGAGCGGTTATTACTGATGAGGAATTGGAGATGCTACGTGATGAAGGGGTCGGCGCTCCTTTCCTAAGGGGGCCGAATACAATTAATGATCTTGTCTTTTCCCAGATATCTGCTGCAATCGCAAGATTTGGGAATGATCGCAAGTTCAAAAGTGTCGTGATTGGATATGATAGTCGCCTCAGAGGGCGGGATTTTGCTCACCTTGTTGCAAGTGTTTTCATTTATTTCGGATATAAGGTCCTTCTTTTTGATGATGTAGTTCCATATCCCGAGGTCACTTTTGCCATTCCACATTTGAAAGCAGATATTGGGATTCTCATTTCTGCAAGCCACAATGATAGAAGATATAATGGTTACAAACTCTCATGCTCTAATGGTTCACAATTTTCAATTAGTGATCGGACTATTATACTTGATAAATACATCGGGACGACACAATTTAAAGACATCTCATATACTCCTCTGGAAAAGACTTCCGACGATCAACTATTATTTCTTGGTGGTGGATACAAATATCCACATTTAGAATATTATAGCTTCAGAGGTCTTCCGAAAGATGTGCATAAGGAACATTTTAGTCATGTATTAGAGTTTGTACTGGAAAAAAAAGAAATTCGAGAACTAACGGACCAAATACATCTTGCATATTCTGCTTATAATGGAGCTGGTGGTCCTACCGTTAAAAGGCTGGTTGAAGCCTTAGGGATTATTAAGTTCGATGTTATAGCTTCTATGTACAAAGTGGACGGTATGTTCCCTGCATTTGAAGATCTTCGCAGTCCCAAAGGGTACAAGGTGTACCAACAACCGGATCCTGGAGAACCGCGTGCAGCTGAAGTTGCACTGAAGAAATATGTTCAAGAGTATGGGGAAAAAAGATTGCAGAAAGTTGATCTTCTAATTGGAACTGATCCCGATGCTGACAGAACTGGAATCACTGTAAAAGTACCGAATGAATTTCGGAAGATAGTTGGCAATCACGAATTCCTCCTCCTTGATGCAGACACAGCTTGGTCGCTTATCCTTTGGTATCGGCTGGAAAACTGGCAAAAAATCACTGGTCTTAAAATGATGGGTCTAAGCATCGAGAACTGTTTTATTGCTCAATCCCACACAACGACAGATGTAATGCCATTCTTGGCGAAGAAATATGGCCTTGGATGTGTGAAAACATGGGTAGGTTTTGCACAACTCGCGACGGCAGTCGAAAAAGTATGGACTGGTACTCTCTATGAAGACTATTTCATACCCTCAAATAGGACAGAAGACTTCCGTTCAATTTTTGGATTTGAAAACATATCATCAAAATCAATCTATAATTTTGCAGCACTTGAACAGTCGAATGGATTCAGCATTCTAGGCGGAAGACCTAAGTCGCAGTACGATTTAGGTGAATATGGACACGTGCGAGATAAGGACGGAACGTTTGCAGCAATTTTATTTCTTGACTTGTTGACATATTCCAAGCGTATTGGGAAAAGTATTTTGGATATTGTGAATGAAAAACTCTATCTTGATCCAAATATAGGTCTGATCAGAACGGGTTATAGAGCCGCACCTCAATATGGTCAATATGAGGGTCTTGAGGGAAGGTCTTTAAAGCTTGATATAATCAGAAACGTATTACATTTGGTTGACGATGTTACGGAAAAGGGTGTAACAATCGGCAAGCGAAACGTTACTAGATATGAAATCTATAAGACAGGAAAGTATGATATTCAGCACGGTCACACGGCAGATAGGGGTTTTGATTATTCGAAACGTGAAACGTACTGGTTTCCTGACGAGGGTATTCGATTCTATTTTGAAGATAATTATAATCATCTTACAGTACGGCCCTCAGGAACGTCCCAAAGCTTGCGATTTCATGTTCAACTGCGAAATGGCGACGTGAATAAGTATAACATAAACAAGAAACGAAAAAAACTTGAAATTGAAATCCAAACTATCTTTGATGAAATAGGAGATAGACTTGGAGTTGACTGGGAAATATAATTGTAGTATCAAATACTAAAAATCAAAATGTCTAAAGGTCATCGATTTAACTTATCCTATTCTGCATTACTTTTGAGTCTTACAACGATATGTATGATAATAGGGTTATATGTCTTGCTCTATACTGAACGTATATTAATTGGAATAGGTATATGTATTAGTGGTTTCGTTTCGGGTATATCTGTTGTGTTCACCATAATTAAAAGAAAACAACACGGAGTATACTAGAATGACGCTTTTAGAAATGTTTGCCACCTTTTTAGAACTCGATACGAAGGATCATGAGAATTTTATTTCAATGCTCGTAAATTTATTTTTATTAATCATCGGGCTTATATTTTTGTTTTTTGTTCCTGGATGGAGAGACATTGGGATAGGGATGGCCCCAACAGCATTCATTGCATTGATTCCTTTAGTTGGTTTCTTCATTGTTAAGAAGCTTGAACGTATGAGGGATGTCGAGGGGGTTTTAAAAGTCGCGCTTAGAAAAGAACCACTTTTCAATTACCTTAAACCAGAGTTAGAGAACGAAAAGGAAATATGCCTTTTAGGATCTATTTTACAAAAGGATTTCTTTCGACAGATTGGATTTAAAGAAATAATGATAAAGAGAAAAGATATTGAAGGGTTTAAATTGCGTCTGTGTATTTATTCACCATCTGATCGTAATGAGTATCTTGAATTGAGCATAAGGGATCAGAATTCTGAAGAAATTAATCAATATTTAAGAGATCAATCACTGACGCAAAAACAAAGGATCGGGAAAATCAATAAGCTAATACAGAAGCATAAAAATCGAATGATTACTAATATAAATGATGTCCTCGACACTATTGGTTTGTTAAAGAGAGAAGTTACTGAATTAAAAGATAAGATTGAGATAAGAACTACAAATAGTAACTACATCTTGGATTCTATTCTTATTGTTGGAAATAAAGTTGTGATTTGTGACTATCTTCATCAAAGAGAAAATCACCCCTTCTTTGTATTAAAAAGTGGTCCTGTCTCTGAGATTTATAAAAAGGACTTTGAAAGAGTATGGAGTTTGGCTAACGTCGCCGGTTAATAGTAATTATATAGTGCTCGTCACGAATGCGTAAGTATAAAAAATCTAAAAAGGAAGATTGGCAGCACTCTCAGTTGTTACCACAACATATTGATACCATCATCAAGAAGGGCTGCCGTTTCGGTAATACAACGGATGGACACTCAAATCGTTTTGGTGAGTTTGATGAGTCCAGCAGATACTATTTCAATCGTGTTGACAGCCATCTGGCATCAAGAGCAAAATACCGGATCATGGCCATCTATAAAAAGGGAGTGCAATCCGTTGCCGGATATACGGTCCGGGCGCGTCAGGATAAAGATGGGTACAAATTTTTTATTGATAGGGGATGGGTTCTCGTTCGGGCGTCAGGTACAGAACCCCTCATTCGATTTTATGCTGAGGCTGACACGCCTGCGAAGGTTGATGAATTACTGGCAGCAGTAGTGAAACCAAAATAGGGTCTGCTGCCGGACAAATCGTGAGAGCTATTTGAAAAGGGAAATTGGGACTATGCAGAACAATTTTTATACAATTATGCCTGATGGTACGGTGAAGCAAATCAATCCGTTCGCAGGGACCGAGGTCTGGTCTGTCCCCGGACGCGGTAGTAAACCTCTGTCTAATGAAATTCCCCCAAACGCGAAGCGTCTCGAACATAAAGAAATAGAAGACTACTGCAGCTTTTGCCAGTCCCGTTATTTTGAGACGCCTCCAGAAAAAGCACGACTTGTGCTCGAAAACGGCAATTACCTCTACCGACCGCATCTTTCTCCCGATCAGTATTTCAGTTCGGTTGCAGAATTTCGCCGCGTATCAAACCTTTTTGAAATTGTCACCATTGATTACTGGAGAAAAAATTACAGTTACAGACTGACAGCCGAGAATAAAGCCGCACGCGATGAATACATTGCCAATCCAAGCGGACTGAATCATATTCTGAATATCCTTTCCTACAAAATGAAGATGTCGGGAAAAAGCGAACAGTATATCGATTCGATGCCGCTTGATGAGAAACTGGCAATGGCGGATGCATTCTTCGGCGGCGGACATGAAATGATTATTGCACGACGGCATTATAAACTGAATACACAGTGGGATTCAGAATTATTTTCTTCCGGTGAAATGACACGGGAAGAACATTATCAATATTTTCGATTTACCATCGATGCAATGCGGAAATTATTTGAGAACAACCGGTATATCCGTTATATCAGTGTGTTTCAAAACTGGCTTCGGCCTGCGGGTGCATCATTCGATCATCTTCATAAACAGCTTGTGGCGCTGGATGAATGGGGCGAATCGATTAGCCAGCAGATACGTATGGTGCGCGAGGATCCAAATGTATTCAACGAAAATGGTGCAAATTTCGGGGCACAGCTAAATCTTGTCTTTGCAGAAAACGATTTTGCCATAGCAACGGTTGGAATCGGACACCGATATCCGACGATCGAAATTTTTTCGAAATCATACAACTGCCGGCCGTATGAACATAGTGACGATGAAATTCGCGGGATGAGCAATCTGGTGCATGCATGTCATGCAGCGATGGGGAGCCAGATTTCATGCAACGAAGAATGGTACTATACGCCCATCGATGCTGTGTATAAAATGCCCTGGTATATCATGCTGAAATGGCGGGTCAATGTGCCTGCGGGATTCGAGGGAGGGACGAGTATTTTTATAAACCCGTTAACACCTCTTGAAATACGCGATAAAATGGTTCCCCGTCTCTATAAACTTCGAGACGAAGGAATAGTGAATAATTTTCGTGTCGCAGAAGAATGCAGGATCTTTCCAAATCCTCTCAAATATTATTTAAAGTGATTCTTCCCCCAAACAAGCGCGACCCCTGACTTTTATACTACCGTTTACAACCCCTGACTTTCCATATAGTCATTGATGTCATAACGGATATTTTCATTCGTCTGAATCGGCAAAAGACCTTCCTTCTCTTTCTTCATCATCACGAGAATTGGAATGATAATTGCCGTTGCTAGTAACGCTGTCCATGTTATTGTCTTCATAAGAGTACCCCTCCCCTTCGGTCCTACTGTATGCAGAGAAAAACCTCAGCCTTTGTTGCTGTACACCAGGTGACGCTGTACCAGCACTGAGTCTCGAGCTCTTCTAGAAGAACCTGCTCATATTCTCTCTGTTCACGAAAAGAGAGAGGTATTGTACTGTACCATTGCGTCACGATTCTTTTCCTTATTATTTTTAATCCCTCTATAAATAATAACGCTAACAAATTGGAAAAGTTGCCCGAAGAAGTCATTTTTTGAATTAATTTTTCTTCATCAGAAGAGGAAATTCTGATTCAGAATAATGCTTCCCAATACAATTATCGGTAATTTTTTATAAAACTGAAGAAGGGGATGTAACGATAGAACGATGACATTAGAGATTACTATGTGCGGATGATATTGAAGGCCCGTTTTCCTCGGGCATCAGAACGGATTTCAAAATTGACAGTGTCACCCTGGCAGAGATTACTTCGGAAACCGGTCTCTTTCACACTGCTTCTATGAAAAAAAACATCTTCACCCTGTTCTGTTGTAATAAAGCCAAATCCCTTTGAGTCGTTGAAGAATTTTACCGTTCCGGTCATACTCGCTCTCCCGTTCAGCTTGGCTATAATGAAAAACCCCAGCAGGTGCTGCCGGGGTTTTCATCGCAGCAAGGTTTATACTTTCGTGACGTTGGCTGCCTGCAGGCCTTTTGGACCCTGCTCAACCTCGAATTCTACTTGATCTCCTTCGTTGAGAGTTTTGTAGCCTTCGGAGTTGATTGCCTTGAAGTGGACAAATACATCCTCGCCTGAAGGACGTTGAATAAAGCCATAACCTTTAGCGGCATTGAACCACTTAACTGTTCCTCGTTCCATGGAACATCACCCTTTCGAACAAAATTGTTTCGAAAATTGTACAGCCTTTGTTGCCTCTTAATAACGCAATACGTCACGATGCGTGCTTCTTGTGGTATTCCCCCCAAAAAACCGCGACGATCACGCAAACAGCTGGACGAACTTCGAAACCACTCTGTTCGAACCAGTTACTTCAAAAGCGATTGTGTATTAAGCGCAAACACGGTGTACTGTCATTTGCAGTGATAACATAGTTTATTTTTATAACAATTGCAAGTGTTTTTCTCGTTGTTGGGATATTGAAAGTCCGTTAGGACGGGTAATAGTGGTGGTGCAAATAGGGACCAGGGAGCAAAGGAGAAAGAAAATCCTCTGGTTAACTGCCGTATCGCAGGTTGATGAGTTCGTGAAAATGCCGAATTTTTCCTTCGGCCGAGGCGAGAAGAAGTGCAAAATCAATTGGTTTTGCAAAATAATCGTCGATTCCAAGCTTCATGCCGGCAAGAATCCGGGGACGATCGGCCATTGCACTTATACAAATAAATGGCACGGCAACCAGTCGGGGATCGCTGCGAATGCGCTGGAGAAATTCAAATCCATTGATCTTTGGAGGAGAAAAAATAACGTCTGATATGATCAGGTCCGGACGATGCGTTTTAATAAAGATAAACGCATCTTCACAGTCGTTGAAGGTTTCAACGATATATCCGGCTTGTTCAAAATTCATACGGGTCATCCGCAAAACGAGTGGGTCGTCATCGACAATGACTACAGCTCCTTTCGTTTCATGAACCTTCAGCTGCCATGCAATCGCACCCGCAACACTTAGGTGTTCTTCAAGAGTAACACCGTATTGCACTCTGATCTCTTCAAATGTATCGGGCTTACTGATTGAACATCGGCCTTCCTCACACGCCTCACGCAGTGCCTTGATGTATGCATCAAGTTGCACACTCCGCTGCATCGTCGTATGAACCTGATCGGAGATCTTGAATCGTGCACGCAGCTCTGCAAGATGTTGGGTTTCAGTTTCAGAGAGGATGCCGTCTGACCATGCTTCAATTAAAGCAGTCTGATATCGGTGGAATCGTTCTTCGCGAAGTCGGCGTTCTTCATCGGCCTGATGTTTTTTCAACTCCTCTTCTCGGCGTTTTCGTCCTTCTTCTTCGATCTTAGCGAGGAGTTTCTGGTGTTCAGCACGCTGCGATTGTCCAATCGCCATGCGCCGTTTGGCTTCGATATCCTGACGTCGTTCCGTTATGCCGAGTTCGTGGGCGAGATCGCGGGCTGTGCGTACTTTCTCACGGGCAGCGCGGGCGTACATATTGTCCGGATCGTCATTTAATAGAAGATCGAGTTCTTCAAGAGCCTTATCGTATTCTTTTTGTCTGAAAAGGTCACCAGCCTGTTTCAGACGTTCACTTGACGTTTTTGCTGCCATGCTCTCCCCGACAAAATGGGGTGATTTATCCGTCTATGATACGAAATGTCGATATTATTTGCAAGTCGTGTTATTATATTGAACTCGGATTGCACTAAAACCAACATAGAACTCTTTTCCGCCAGTATAGGCGATTTTGTATTATTCGATACAGAGCCTAGGGGATAAGGGTGCTATCTACCTTTGGGTTAGGCTTGTTGAGTGCCGCATAATTGAGTTCCGATCCCAACAGACTATGCGGAATCAGATAGACAATTATCAGAAGAATCGCAGCTCCAAGAGCCCAGGTCTTCGGTTTCTGGAGGCGCGGTAGGAGTGCCCCAACAACAATCCATCCAACCAGAGCAATCATCATCTTGTTGTCGGTCAAATCAGTCCCGACCGGCCATCCTGACCAAAAGACTCCAAAAGCATAGTATTGAACAAGTGGACCGAGGATTGCACCACCGATAAAAAGAAATCCTATCGTACAGTATGTAAGCAGGCGTATATTGGGTTCCGGATTGAAAAATTCTAATCCTGTCCGTGTCGATAGGAGCATCGCCCCAAAAGTCACGATAATGTGAAATAAAAGAATACCGATGGGGACAACTCCTTTAAATCGAATGATGACGGAATCAATAGCAGGAATTTGAACTGTCGCTTCAGATGAATTAAGAAAGACCCTATATTGTAGCTTTCCTGCAGGTGGCTGCACAGGGAGTTCAGCCTTCAATGTATCGTTTGAATATTTCATCTCAATGCATGTCCATTCATCGTCTGTCTTAAATCTTTTCCATTCCAATCGACCTCTGATCATGGTATCGCCGGTAAAGATTGTTACGACAGCATTGCTCGAGATGTCATGACTCCGTTCAAATTTATATGGAATTATTTTTCCGGCAATTATTGTGGTTCCCGAAACCGGATAGGTGGGACCCGTAACCCGCTGGTAATATGCAACAAGAGCAGTAATGAAAATTGAAATACTCCAGAGAATTATTTTTCGTATCAATGATCCATCCTTCGCCTTATTATTTCATGTGGTAATAAAATCGTCGTCCATACTCTACAACCATTCTGTCGGAGCTGTACGCCGGAATCAAAGTCCCCATGGCATGTCGAATGCGCCGGATCCACCCGTGAGGAATTCCGTCGTCATTGCGCTGGTAAAATAGCGGGACGATCTCCTGTTCAAGCAGCGTGATCAACGAACTTGCATCGAACTCATCCTGTTGATCGGGATTATCGGATGTGGCATCATTCCCTATTGCCCATCCGTTTGATCCATCGAATCCTTCCCGCCACCATCCATCCATGGTACTCACATGAAGACCTCCATGAATTCCAATTTTCATTCCACTGGTACCGCTGGCTTCAAGCGGACGCCTCGGAGTATTCAACCATACATCTGCTCCGGCCACCATATATCGGGCGACATTAATATCATAGTCTTCGATAAAAACAACTTTCCCGAACAACTGAGGATGGCGAGTCATCTCAATAATATATTTGAGAAATCTTTTTCCATCATCGTCACGGGGATGTGCTTTCCCTGCAAAGATTACCTGAACCGGTTGACGAGAATCGGTAATGATTGCAATTATGCGATCCAGGTTCCGAAAGAGTAAAGGGGCCCGTTTGTACGTGGCAAACCGACGAGCAAAACAGATCGTAAGCGTATCTGGACAGAGTATTGAATCGTACATTGTAATCTGGTCGCCCCCGTGTCTGAGATGTTGACGGCGAAGACGATAGCGTGTAAATTCAATAAGTTCACGACGGAGTGCATATCGGAGTGCCCATAATTCACCATCGTTAGCATATTTCTCATCGTAAAGCTGTTTCCAGTACTCGGGTTCCATTAATCGTGCGGTCCAATCGAATCCCAGTCGTTTGTTCCAGAATTCATGCGCTTTTTCCGAAGCCCAACCACCCGTATGAATACCATTTGTGACGTGAATAATCGGGGTTTGCTCGGCCGTCATTTTTGGATAGAGATCTCTCCACATTTCACGACTAACTGCGCCGTGAAGTTTACTTACACCATTTGCATTTGAACACATTTTTAACGCAAGAATGGTCATGCAGAATCCTTCATTCTGGTCATCCGGATTTGCCCGGCCATATCCCAGAAGCTGGTGCATTGAGATTGGTATGGTCCGGGAAAAACGTTCGAACATATACTCGAACAACGAAGGGGAAAATCGATCGTGACCTGCTGAAACGGCAGTATGTGTCGTAAAGAGCGTTCGTTTGCGCACATCCGTCTCGGCATCACCGATTGTGTTTCCAGAGGCAAGTTTTTCGCGTAGTAGTTCGAGTATCAGGAATGCAGAATGTCCTTCATTTAAATGGTAAATTGAGGGTGTGACACCTATTGCTCGTAGTAATCGTATTCCCCCGATTCCCAGGACGATTTCCTGCGAGATGCGAGTGGTGGCATCGCCGCCGTACACACGGGCTGTGATATCGCGGAATCGTTCTTCATTTTCCGGCCGATTTGTATCAAGGAGATAAATCACTGCCCGTCCGACATTGAGACGCCAGGTATGGAAAGCAATTGTCGTATGATTGATTTCCACATTACAGACCAATGTAGAACCCTTGGGATCAGTAACCAGTTCCAGAGGTAATAGCATTGGATCTGCAGCGGCATAATCTTCCTGCTGCCAGCCGTCCGGACCAATCCGCTGCTGGAAATATCCATATCGATAAAACAGACTGATTCCAACAAAGGGGATTCCAAGATCACTGGCCGATTTGGCAAAATCGCCGGCAAGGATACCGAGTCCGCCAGAATAAATCGGCAGTGATTCGTGTAATCCAAATTCCGCACTGAAATAAGCTACAGGCTGATGCGAATTCTGACCTTCCATATCCCCGCACCAGTTTTTCGTTTTCTGCATATATTTGGCAAATTCATTCAATATCGTGTCGACACGTATTGTAAAATCGGGTTCATATAATCGAGCCTGCAATTCCTGAGGTGAAATGCTTTTAAGCACGGCGACCGCATTATGATTTGTCCGTTCCCATAGATATGGAGAAAGCACTTCGAATATCCTCTGTGCTTCAGGATTCCAGGTCCACCAAAGATTGTAAGTTAATTTTGATAAAGCCGAGATTTTTTCCTGAATATTCATAGGGTTTTATTTAATGGGATATACTGTACCGTGGTTTGCAGGCAGGATTTGATGCTGTATTCGACGAGACATGTTAAAATTATACATTTTTTCCGGTGCAATTGCAAGATGCCGACTTCTGTAGGTTGCTTCTTATACGGGAATTGGTTATGTTAACATGCTCTAAAGTCGATAAGACGAAGAAATGGAAGAAAATAAAGGCAAAATACTCTGGGTTGACGATGAAATCGAGCTTCTTCATCCACATATTCTCTTTCTGGAACAAAGAGGGTTTGCGGTTGAAACAGCGACAAATGGAGACGACGCGATTGCACTGGTTAATAAGGGCGGATTCGAACTCATTCTTCTGGATGAGATGATGCCTGGAAAAGGGGGATTGCAGACCTTATCAGAGATTAAATCTGCGTTTCCCGGACTTCCAGTCGTTATGATTACAAAAAATGAAGAAGAATCTCTGATGGAAGATGCAATCGGTGGGAAAATCAGCGATTATCTCACAAAACCGGTCAACCCGAGTCAGGTACTGTTGACATGCAAGAAAATTCTTGAGGGGAAAAAAATTACTGGTGAGTATGTCTCGAAAGATTATACAGAGGAATTCAGACAAATATCGCTGGCATTGATGAACCCGCTTACTCATCAGGAGTGGATCGATCTACATGTAAGAATGACGAACTGGGAGCTTGAACTCGATAAACATCCTGAGTTAGGACTTTACCAGTTGCTTTCCAATCAGAAACGCGACTGTAATGTAGAATTTGCCAGATTTATAGAGCGAAATTACCAAAACTGGCTCGAAAAACCAGAAACAAGTCCTCTTTTATCCGTCAATATCGCAGAACGGTTTCTTCTTCCAAAGCTCAATACCGGTAAATCGATCTTTTTTTTCGTTATTGATTGTCTCAGGCTTGATCAATGGATGATCATGGAAGAAGTCTTACGGGAATGGTACACGATAAGCAAGGAGTATTACTTCTCCATCCTGCCAACGGCCACTCCATACGCCCGCAATGCAATCTTCAGCGGTCTTTTTCCACTTGATATCCAACAACGGTACAGCGAGTACTGGACATCCGACGGGGATGAGGATGAAAATAGTTTTAATCGATTTGAGCATCAACTTTTCGAGAAGCTCCTTGAAAGGAAACGAATCTTTTTAAAACCCGAAGCAAAATATGTTAAGATCCTCGATGCCGAGTATGGACGGAGCATCGAGAATAATATTCTTTCATATACACGGAATCCGTTGACACTGATCGTTGTCAACTTTATCGACATGCTTGCCCACGGCCGATCTGATTCGGAAATTTTAAAAGAGATTGCGCCCGACGAACCGGCGTATCGCTCGCTTACCCGATCGTGGTTCATGCACTCATCGCTTCTGGGAATGCTGAAAACCCTTTCCCAGAAGGAGAATGTTCGGATTGTCCTGACAACCGATCATGGAAGTGTACGAAGCCTCCACGGCACAAAAGTTATTGGTGACAGGGATGCATCAACAAGTCTGCGATATAAATTTGGACGGAATCTCAAAGTCGAGGAAAAAGGAGCTCTCTTTATAAAAAATCCTAAGGAGTTCCGACTGCCCCAGCGTGCTGTAACAACAAACTATGTTATTGCGAAAGAAGATTATTTCTTTGTATATCCCACGGAGTATCATAAACACCTGACTCAGTATATGGACAGCTTTCAGCATGGCGGGATATCGATGGAAGAAATGATACTGCCGGTTGTTTGGATGGAACCCAGGTAAAGAGATGGACGAGATTTTTATGACATCGAGTGAGGAAGAAACAATAGCGCTCGGTCGAAAATTTTCTATCGATCTCGAACCCGGTGATGTTGTCGCTCTCTACGGTGAACTTGGTAGCGGGAAAACACAATTTGTCAAGGGGGTATGTGCCGGTCTCGGTGCGAAGGAGCATGTGACGAGTCCGACATTCACTCTGATCAATGAGTACCGGCAGCACTCGGGAATTCCGGTTTTCCATGTTGATCTGTATCGAATTAGTTCTTTTAAAGAATTACGCGCGCTCGGCATTGAAGAATATCTTGACGATGAAGGGGTAAGTCTGATAGAGTGGGCTGAAAAAGCAGAACAGCTTCTTCCCCTCGATCGATATTCAGTCACTTTTCGCGTCGTAGAAGGAATCGATCGGCGTGAAATACATCTGGAGCAAAGTACCGGATGATTGCACTCGGCATTGAGACTGCAACGACTGTTTGCGGTGTAGCGCTGCTTCTCGAGGGAACAGCACTGATCGAGCGTGTGCTTGATATACCGAATATTCATTCGGAACAGTTGGTACCGCTAATCGAAGAAGTCATGAAACAAGCGGATGTGCGTGTCAATCAGTTTGATGTTATTGCAGTTTCTATCGGACCAGGATCGTTTACAGGCTTGCGAATCGGACTCAGTGTGGCAAAAGGACTCTCATTTGCAGCGGATATTCCCTTAATCCCCGTGCCGACTCTTCAGGCGCTTGCCTATAATATTTCCCGGGGGGGGAGAGCCCTTTCAGGCGCCAGCGTACTTTCTTTGCTTGATGCACGTCGTGGTGAGGCATATTGTGCAGTATACCGGATGACTCGGGATCTATGGCCCGAAGAGATCAAACAGGCGGTGATCGCATCGTATGAGGGAATAACCCGATGGGCAAAGGATCATCTGGATGTTATGCTTGTCGGTGATGCTCAGAATATGGCGTTGGAACAAGAAGAGCTGAAACGTCGTTGGTACGCTGAGTATTCACGATGCAGTCCTGCATCGATTGTTACCCTAGGAGTTCAACGGTATAACGCTGGTGAAAGAGCAGATCGTTCATCTCTCGAACCCAAGTATCTTCGCGAATTCATCCCCCGGGAGAGTTCCGGGGTGTAAAAAAGGAACATAACGATGGCATGGTTCAGACGTTCAAAAGAAAACATCTCCTCCGACAATATTAAAAAAGACATTCCCGATGGAATATGGACGAAATGCGATGGTTGCGGCGAGATGATCCATCGGAAGCAGCTGGAAGAGAATTTCCACACCTGCGTTAAATGCAACTATCATTTCCGTATCGGGAGTGAGGAATATATCGCCATACTGCTTGATAAAGGATCGTTCAAAGAAATGGATAAAAAGATGCGTTCGAACGATCCTCTGGATTTTTCCGATACGAAACGATATAAGGATCGTATTACGGATACAATTAATAAATCGGGAATGATGGACGCCATCCGCACCGGAACCGGAAAAATTAACGGTCAGGCAGTCGTTTTTGGTGCAATGGATTTCGGATTTATTGGCGGCAGCATGGGATCCGTTGTCGGTGAAAAAGTGGCGCGTGCAATAGATAAATCATGGAAAACAAAAGTCCCGCTCGTTATCGTATCGTCCTCAGGTGGGGCACGAATGATGGAGGGGGCATATTCGCTAATGCAAATGGCGAAAACGAGCTCACGGCTCGCACGATTGGCAGAGGCACGCATCCCCTTTATTTCGATCATGACCGATCCGACGACCGGTGGTGTCACAGCGAGTTATTCGATGCTTGGTGATGTGAATATAGCCGAACCCGGCGCGCTCATCGGGTTTGCCGGACCACGAGTGATTCGGCAGACGATAGGGAAAGATCTGCCAAAAGGATTTCAACGTTCAGAGTTTCTCCTTGAACATGGATTCCTAGATATGATTGTTCACCGTCGTGACATGAAAGAAAAAGTCTCTCAGCTGATATCCCTCATGATTGGATAGATAGAATATTCTACTCTGTATCCGTCGTGGATTCTTAGTATACCTCCATTTAATCCGTGATTAAATATAACCACGGAGAACACGGAGAACTTCACAGTGGTTCCTGAGTACAGAGGATGTAGAGTAACGGGGACTTTAGTGATTTTTTTGAAATAACTCCGTACACGTATGCGAACCATCACTACAATAGTTGACATGCAATCCGAAGCCGAACGCATCCGCCGCTCGGGAAAGCGGATCGGTTTTGTGCCGACGATGGGATATCTGCATGAAGGGCACCTGAGTCTGGTTCGTGAAGCGCGGAAACAGGCCGACATTATCATAATGTCAATATTCGTCAACCCAACGCAATTTGGTCCGGCGGAAGATTTTGAACGTTATCCGCGAGACATTGTGCACGACACATCGCTCGCAGAGGATGCAGGTATCGATATACTGTTTGTTCCAGCAGTCAATGAAATGTATCCAAATGGATTTCGGACTTTTGTGCAGGTGGAACAGCTATCGGCGGTGTGGGAGGGGAAAATTCGTCCGACACACTTTCGCGGCGTGGCAACGGTGGTCCTTAAACTGTTCAATATTGTCAAACCGCATGTTGCCGTATTCGGACAAAAAGACATCCAGCAGGCGATTATTCTCAGAAGGATGGTAAACGATCTGGCGCTGGATGTTCGGATGGTAATTACACCGATCATCCGTGAAGCGGATGGACTAGCGATGAGCTCGCGGAACGTCTATTTAAATTTTGAGGAACGGAACCAGGCTCCGCTTCTCCGGAAATCTCTTGATCGAGCCGAACAGATGATCCGTGATGGAGAGCGCGATACAGCACTTATCCGCCGGGAAATGGAAGAGATCATCACTCTGGCTCCGCTGGCGAAGATTGATTATATTACAATAGTCGAGGATGATAGACTTGAAGGAATTTCACGGCTCGGAAAAGAAGGAAACTATATAATTGCATTGGCTGTTCGTTTTGGTACGACACGATTAATTGATAATACCCTTATTCACATTTCATAGAAGGAGTCAATTCAGTGGTACGTTCAATGTGTAAATCGAAGATTCATCGCGCAACTGTGACACAAGCGGATCTATACTATGAAGGAAGCATGAGTATTGATGCCGAATTGATGGAAGCTGCCGATATTCTTCCGTATGAAAAAGTCCAGGTAGTAAACCTGAATAACGGTCAGCGGTTTGAAACCTATGTAATCGAAGCAAAACGCGGATCTCATGTAATCGGTTTGAACGGTGCAGCTGCCCGGCTCGGAACGGTCGGTGATGAAATTATTATCATGACATTTGCCGGATATCCGGAGATAGAAGCTAAGCAGCATCGTCCGGTCGTTGTGCTTGTAGATAAAAAGAATGCAATCAAAGAACTCGTTCACGGACATTCCATGGAGACACTGGAATAGGTGGATTCGAATCGGGTGGCAGTCGTGATTATGGCCGCGGGGAAAGGAACCCGGATGAAAAATCCGGAGAAGGCGAAGGTCATGTATGAGGTTGATGGAAAGCCATTGATCAGACATGTTGTCGAACTTGCCCTCAAGCTAAAGAGCGCCAGAACAATCGTTGTGGTTGGATATCAGTACAAAACCGTTGTTGAATATTTACAGAAAACTTTTCCAGGCCGGGTAGAATTTGCCGAGCAAAGTGATCAACTGGGGACCGGGCATGCGGTGATGCAAACCGAAAGTGCTCTGCGTGACTTTTCAGGCGACGTGATCGTTCTATCGGGAGATGCTCCTCTGTTGACACAAGCAACAATCGAGCGGCTGCAGGAGTACCATCAGCGTGAACGGGCTGTTGCTACAATCCTTACTGCAGATATCGACGATCCGAAAAGTTATGGTCGGATTGTCCGTACGGAAAAAGGATTGGTCGAGAGTATAGTCGAGGAGCGGGATGCAGATGAGGAAACAAAAAAAATTCATGAAATCAATTCGGGAATTTATATTTTTCAGCGCTCTGTCCTTTTCGATGCATTGAAACATATCTCACCGCATAATGCACAAAACGAGTATTATTTGACAGATGTGTTTAAATATTTTTGGACTTGCGGACTCAAAGTGGCGGCTATGAAAACCGGCGATTTTAACGAAATTCTGGGGGTGAATACATTTGAGCAGCTCGAAGAAGCCCAGCAGTTTTTTAATGCCCGGAAACAAGCGAAATTATGAATTGAGAGTTACGTATGGTGAATGGAGAAAGTGGCTCTTTGTGTGTTGGATTAATACTTTTTTACCTCCGGTTCGTCAAAGAGAGGGAATGGATGCGTGTCTTCAAGAAAAACACATACGGTTGATAATGGAGACTTGACATTCAAAGTGAATTTCTGTATCATCACCGTAGAGTAAAGGAGTGAAGAATGAAACGGTATGCGATGCTTGTAGCGTTAGCAGTTCTGTTTTGTGGTGTTGCGCATGCGCAATTTAAATCCCAGGTCAACCAGGAACATCCGAGCGTGTCCGGATCGATACTCCGGAATGATTACAGCTCGTTCGATCTCTTCGGTTGGTTCAATCCGGAAAATTTCCAAATGCAACACAGCATCACGATGTCGTACATGAGTATGGGGAATCAGACGCTGGGTGTCAATATGTACACCAACAGCATGAGTTATAAATTTTCGGACAGACTGAATGTGCAGGCAGATGTCAGTTTGATGATGTCACCCTACGGCTCGATGCCCCAGGGATTGAAAAATCAATTCAGCGGACTCATTCTGAATCGAGCCCAGATTAACTATACACCGTGGGACGACTTCCACATTCAGGTTCAGTTCAATCAAAATCCCTATGGGTATCATAGTGGTTTTTATGGAGGATATCGATCTCGTTTTTACAATCCGCTTTTTGGAGACGAATATTAATTTTAAACAAAATTCCTGTTGATGTCTAAACCGGGTTACAGTCCCAGTTTCTGTCTTCATCAACGTTTCCGCCTTCGTTTTGTTTCCGCCTACTTCCCCCGAGTTTGTCGGGGTCGGGATTCGGCGGACAAGCCGGCGGGGAGGACGGTGGACAGGTTACCGGGGGATGTGCTCGGTTAATTTTTTTATAAGGGGGAACACCCGGGAAAATTTGGCCTCGAACGAACGAACAACAGCATCATCAGCCTCTGCAAGAGAAAGCTCGCACCACCGGCGCGGACAATGGATGCTACTTATTCCAGCGAAGCGGACTTTACGCATCCTCGGAGTGATTCTTGCGGCGAGCGCTCTCCTTTTCTATATTTTTAACGGACGTATTCTCTCGTGGTTTTCCAACGGGTCTACACCAGACCGTCTCGGCGTCAATAATACCGGACGCCGAATTCAGATTAGTGTGTTGAATGGATGCAGTGTACCGGGTATCGCCATGAAAGTAACTGATTATTTGCGTTCACTGGGATATGATGTCGTGGAGATCGGTAACTATGAAACATCCACACTTACTCGATCGATGGTGATCGATTGGATCGATGATATTACGGCTGCGAAGAAAATCGCCGATGCTATCAATATTTCCCCGACACGAATTATCCGTAAGAAGAACAATCGCGAGCTCGTTGATTTCTCGGTTGTACTTGGAAAAGATTATCGCCAACTCAATCCCCTTCGTCAGAGCGGGCTCGCCCCCCGTCTCGTCCGACTTCAGTCAGACTCGCCTGGACGGAGCGGGGATCTTTCTCAATAACTAATTCAAGAGGTGCAATTGATACCAAAAACAGAAGCAAAGAAAGTCGCGCAGCTTGCCTTGACAAAAAAGGCGTATGATGTCCTTATTATGGATCTGCGCAAGCTCACTACGATAACAGATTATTTCGTTGTGTGTACTGCCGACTCCGACACCCAAGTGAAGGCGGTTGCCGATGCAATTAGTGAAGGGATGGCAAAACTGGGCGATCGTCCATGGCACGAAGAGGGTTACACAAACCGGAGCTGGATTCTGCTCGATTTTGTAGATGTTGTCGTCCACGTGTTCCATAAAGATGTCAGAAAATTTTATAACCTCGAGCGTCTATGGGGCGATGCACCCATCGAGCATATCGGCGATGATGACGTCGCTAAACAAGAGTCAAAGCAGCGTTCGAAAAAATTAACTCCTCGGAAAAAAGCGGTAGCATAGGTTTTCATGAAGAAATATTTGAACGAAAAGCTTGAGGCCGCACTCAAGTTGCTGGGGTATTTCGGCTCCGCAGCACTTACCTTCGAACATCCAAAGAATCCCGAGCACGGCGACTTCACGACCAACATCGCTATGATGATCTCCAAACAGCTGAAGAAAAATCCACGTCAGGTCGCATCGGAAATTATCAATGCACTCAATGTCGATAGTTCATTCGTTGATAAAATCGATATTGCCGGTCCGGGTTTTCTCAATTTTCATTTCACACCAAAATTTTTTTCATACCGGCTGCATGAAATTCTTAAAGCAGGCGGCGAGTATGGTCGTGTCCGGCTCGGAGAAGGCAAGAAAACACAGGTGGAATTTGTCAGCGCAAATCCAACCGGACTGCTTCATCTCGGGCACGGCCGGCAGGCCGCCATCGGCGACACGATCTCGAACATTCTTACATGGGCGGGGTACCGAGTCACCCGTGAATACTATTTTAATAACGCCGGCCGTCAGATGCGCATGCTGGCTGATTCGGTCTATGCACGCTATATGCAGATATTTGATGAATCATTCCCCATGCCCGAAGATGGATATATGGGCGGATACATCAAAGAGATCGCACAGAAGATATTTAATGAGAAGAAGGACAGCCTGAAAGGCGTCGAGGACAAAACGTATTTCAAGGAATATGCAGAAGCATTTCTTTTTAAAAAAATCAAAGAGACATTGAATAAAATCGGTGTGAAGTTTGATGTCTTCTTTAATGAAGATTCACTTTACTCCTCGGGCGCCATTAATGAAGTCATTGAAGAATTCCGCAAAAAAGGGCTTGCATATGATCTCGACGGCGCTGTATGGTTTAAGACAACGGCACTCGGCCTCGATCAGGACCGTGTGATCGTAAAAAGCACAGGCGAACCGACATACCGTCTGCCCGATATTGCATACCACCGCAATAAGTTCATGCGAGGATTCGAGCTGATCGTTGATATTTTCGGATCGGACCACGTTGCGACGGTGCCGGATGTTCTGGCCGGGATTAAAGCACTCGGATACGATCAGTCGAAAGTGCGGGTGCTGATTCATCAGTTCGTTACGCTTACACGCGGCGGCGAGCAGGTGAAGATGTCTAAACGGACAGCCGACGTTGTGACACTCGATGATTTGATAGAGGAAGTTGGGAAAGATGTCGTAAGGTATTTCCTCGTTATGCGAAGCGTTTCGAGTCATTTGGAGTTCGATTTAGAGCTGGCTAAAGAACAATCCGATAAAAATCCTGTCTATTATCTGCAATACGCCCACGCCCGTATTGCCAGTATCCTGCGGTTTGCCGAATCTGAAGGTGCGGACGTTACTGGTTCGCCCGATTTATCGCTTCTGCAGCACGAGTCCGAGGTATCGCTGATGAAAATGCTGATCGATTTCCCGAATGTTATCCTGCTCTGTGCTGTTATGCTCGAACCTCACCATTTATGCGATTATTTACATGATGTAGCGACTGAGTTTCACCAATTTTATCATCATTGCCGGGTGGTAACCGAGAATAAAGAGGTATCGAAGGCAAGATTGGCATTGTCCCTGGCAACAAAGACGGTGCTGGCGAACGGGCTGGGGATATTGGGAATTACAGCACCTGAAAAGATGTAGCAAGAGGATAATGTTTTTCAAAGCTATACCATTTCTGATTTATAATTGATAATTTTCGATTGTGTAAGCGCGATTTGTATTTACGGCGCCGGAGAAGATATAGCGTAGAAAGTAGGATTAAAGAATACCCTAAAGAATTACCCCTTCTTATTTAATAATTATTAACATTTCCTGTAACCCCCGCATTTTTCCCCATGACAAGATAGTTGTAACCTCTTTTCGTTCTATCTTCTATAGGGCAGATTTGGGTCAACAGATTTCAAACCGGCAGATTGTCGAAGAACTGAAAGCGGGGGATCGTTTGGGATGCACTCATCTGATGCAGGTGTATCAGCACAGGCTTTTTGAGCATCTGGTAGGGACATTTCACATTCTCCGTGAAGATGCAGAGGAAATTGTCAGCGATGTCCTGCTGGCTGTAGTCCAGCGTATTTCGCTCTTTTCGTTCAGGAACTCTGATGAAGATTTTGCGCGATGGGTTTTTACGATTCTGCGGAACCGTGCGAGGGATTTTCTGAGGCAGCAGGATTTGCATGGGATGAAAATGGAAGTGTTTTCGGAAGGAGCGGAGGGAGATGATGAGATTTTTACGGCAGCACGGGAGATTGCAGATATTGTAATTCATGATTTTATGGAAGGGGAAGGGGATGCAGATAAATTAGGGAGCCGGCCGCTACAGTTGGTTGTCGAAACGCTCCAATCGATGGAAACCTGGGAGCGGGTACTGCTTCGATGCCGGGCACTCGATATTCCGTACGAAGAGATTGCCCCTTATGTAGACAGACCGGCAAAACAGTTGAAAATATACCATCTTAGAGTGAAAAATAAATTTATTCAAAAACTCAGGGAAGAATTTGAAAAGCATCATATTCCATTTATAACAGAGAATGTATGAAACGAGACTTAATAGATCTCATTTTGCAGCTTGCATACCTTGATGGGAGAATCACGACAAGGGGCTTGATTGAAAAGGTTGTGATGAAACGGACTCCTGTCGGGAGAATTTCTACACAGAAAGTGGAGCAGCTTCATAATAGGCTTGTTTCTGTCCTGGATGAACGGAAAGCCGTGCAGGCGACAAAAGGAGCACTCACGCTTGGAGAGTATATTACACGCGAGGTTATTACTCATGCGCGGAAAAAGGAATCGGTTGTGCTCGCATCGATGGCAAAAAAGGCTGGTATTGCGGTATCGCAATTGACCCGTCTCTGCCGCGATACGCTCTCGCCCCTGGAGATCCCCGCAAATGCCATGAATTTATTGTTGCATTATCTTTCGCTTCCATCGCAGGCGGCAGTTGTGCTGATAAAAAATTCCATTCGATGTGCAAGCCTGAATCCTTCGCTGGCTTCGACACTTGCCCGGTATGATGCGAAGCAAAACCGGCATAAATCGAAAGAAATGCAAAAAGCAGTACGCGAACTTTTTGTGAAGGCTGATATCCACATTTCACCGGACCGGCAAGAGCAAATCAATGAATATATCAAACGTGCGACCGACGGTCTTGAACCGTGAGAGTCACTGTATTACCTTGGCTCGGAGCGTACTCGGGCGTCTTGAGCAGGTTACAGGACATAAACAGCTTCCCGTTCCAATCGAGACCATCGCCTCACTTTGCAGCTACCAGGTGATATTGTTAACGACACTTCCCCTGGAGCTCTCGGGCATTGTCAGCCTTGATAAAAAGCTTATCGGTATCAACGGTAAACACCATCCCCGCCGGCAGCGTTTTTCGCTTGCGCATGAGCTCGGTCATATTCTTTTAAAACATCCACCGGAAGCACGTTCCACTCAAGATGAAATCAGGCGCTTCAACCGTGAAGCGGATCTATTTGCTGCCGAACTTCTAATGCCGAGCAATGATCTCCGTACCATGGCGGTAAAAGAAAGCGATCTCTCAATTCTCCGTATGAGATATGATGTTAGTAACGAAGCTCTTCGCCTTAAGCTCTCTTCCCTCGAATACCCGTCAAGGTCCTTTTGACCCTGCATTCTTCGGATCTATTCTGCGATCTCAGGCATCATATTTTATTCCAGTAACAGTGTAACCTGAATTCGTTCTCTATAATAGAAATGGATATTTTAAAGTGCCCCTTAACCATTTCTAACTATTAAAAGGGCAAGGTACACGATCCAACATAAATAATCACATAGAATCAATTTAGAATGCTCGTTGGAGCTGTACTGAGTCAATTATGCAACTGTAAAACGAAAGGATCAAACAATGGAACAGGAAACGAAACAACAGGTATTCACCACTATGGTGAAAGCAAACACCAGCACATTTTTCTTCGATGTGAAGGAAGCGAAAAACGGGAAGAAGTATCTCGTGATTTCTCAATCCCGCTTCAATAAAGACCGGGAACGTGAGCGAGCTTTCATGACCGTCTTCAACAACGATATTGTCAACTTCCAACATGCGCTTGCAGAGGCCGTTGAACACGTTGTCGAATAAACGTGATGAGATCCATATAAAACGCCCGTCTCACAATGGGTGAACGGGCGTTTTCGTTTTTTGATTGAATGAAATATTTATATAACTGCCGGGCTACCGCCTCATGCCCCGTGTGATTCAAGCGAGAAAAGTATCATCTGCGCGAAGATCGGTAGAATTGGCAGCTGTGCCGGATCTTCGGCAGAATCGATTTGTCGTGCGGCGACTTTTTCAAATGAAGTGATTGAAGAGAGTCTTTTTTCAGAAACACTCTTCGGAAAAAGACGATGATGGCGGCTGAATTGTGCTATAATTGATTCATTTTCTCCTTCCAACCCCCATAAGCTTGCCAGCGGACCAGCGGCGCGAAGAACACACTTCGAACCCGTTGAATCGTCGATCAGAATGAATTGCCGGCTTGATTTGACCGTAGGGTCAGTATGAGCAACGGGTTTTTCCTTTCCGCGTTGCATCAACTGGAAATGAGGTCTCAGTTTTTCCCATCGGACAATGAGAGAAAAAGATTCTCCGTTAGTAGCGTGAAAATCGATGCTACGGAAATTGAGCACCATTGTGCCGAACGGATTTGTCTCAGAAGTGATCAGAAATTTTTGAGAGAAAAAGCGCCGATAGAGTGATTGTCTTATCGGTACGACATACATCTCGTACGTTTTTACTTTTTTTACTGATGGATTTTCCTCAGCTTGAAGAGGCGAAGCCATAAATCCTCCTCACATGATCGTGAGACAGAATATTATATCCACACGATTGTACAGAAGTTCGTGCAGAAAATCAATCTCCCCCTCCATTTTTTTTGAACAGCCGGGTCACATTAGCCTGGCTGCGCCCCATATCAGCGTGGTACTTTTATATATTGTGGCAGGGCGTATCTGGCACATCTAACACAAAAACAGCGTTTGATTATGCCTAATAACTGCCTTTTTCAATAAATCCTTTCTTTTCTAATCAGGTTTTAAACCTTTTTCAAGGCCTGGCGAAAATCTCCTATTATATCGTTAATTCCTTCAACCCCGACGGATATCCGTACCATACCCGGTAATACCCCTTGTTGCTTAAGTTCTTCACCGGACATATTGACGTGCGATGAATACACCGGGATGCTGACGAGCGTTTCTACGCTGCCGAGACTCATAGCATTTACGGCTATGTGTAAATTGTTACAAAGTGTGACGGCACCTCTGGTCCCATTTATTACTTCAATCGTAACCATACCACCAAAACCCGACATCTGTTTCTTTGCAATTGCATGTTGCGGGTGCGAAGGAATTCCCGGGTAAAATATACGCTTCACCTTTGAATGCTTTTCGAGAGCCCGCACAAGCGTATATGCGTTTTCATTCTGACGCTGCAATCGGAGCTCGTAAGTCTTTAAACTTCTGAATAAAAGATACGCCATGAACGGATCGGCACAACCACCGTAGTACTTCGCATTATGGCGCACGATACGAAGAAACTTCTTCGATCCGATAACAACTCCCGCAAGAAGATCGGAATGTCCTCCTAGATATTTTGTTGCACTTTCAACGATGACATCGACACCCAGTGTAAAAGGATCCTGATTATATATTGAAGCGAACGTGTTGTCGATCATCGTCACGATATGAATGTGCAATCTCCTCTCGATTTTTTTGACCAGAGCAACAGCCCGTTTCACATCGACGATATTGAGCGTTGGATTCGTCGGTGTTTCGAGATAGACAAGCTTCGTCTTTGATGTAATTAGTGATCCGAGAGATTCCAGCTGATCATGCGGTACGTATTTTATCAAGATATTGTGGTGAGGAAGAATATCACGAAAAAAACGGTATGTTCCGCCGTACAACGCTTGAGTACTAACGATCTCGTCACCGGCATGTACGACGGAGAGGATTGCAGTAGAAATTGCCGCCATGCCGGAAGTGAACAGGGCCGCCTCTTCGCCCCCTTCCATTAAAGCAATTTTTTCTTCAACATTCTTTACGGTAGGATTATGGTACCGCGTGTACACATAGACATCACTGTCTCCTCTTGCGTACCGGATTGGATACTGAGAATTTTCAAAGCGGTATGTAGAGGTTTGATATATCGGTTGAGACACCGGTCCTGTATAAGGGTAGCACTCTTTTCCATGAATCGCCCGAGTTGCGAGAGAGAGCGATTTTTTCCGAATTTTTTTCATTTAAGGGTATCCTTCTAGTTCCACCATCGTAACAACTCAGGTTTTGGATTTTTTGTTGATGCATAGTAAACGGCACAACGCAGAACGTATAACATACACCGGTCAACAAGCACTCCCTTTTGTGTACAGTGTTTTTCAAAGAGCCTCTCGGGTTTTTTCTTTTGTAGATCGTGCACAGAGCGGATACCGAGGTTATAAAGATCGACGGAAATTGATTTGCCGACACCGGGTATAGTCTGAAGTTTTTTTAGTATCTCTTTTCGATTTGATAGCATAATGAAAATATCGATGATTTTTGTATGAGTGTCAAATGTTTAGTATCTTAAATGATAATAATTGTACACTGGATAAACACATGGCTCGTATTCTGACAGTAGGGCACAGTCCTGATCCCGACGATGCTTTTATGTTTTATGGGTTGGCACGCGGGAAGGTAAAAATCGACGATTTCGATATCAAGCATATGCTTGAGGATATACAATCACTAAATATACGTGCGATGAAAGGAGAGCTTGAAGTTACAGCGATCTCGGCACATGCTTTCCCGTATGTCCAGGATCGTTACTGGATAATGGCAACCGGTGCGAGTATGGGAGAAGGATATGGACCGGTTCTTATTTCTAAGAAATATTCAATGCTCGAGGAGTTAAAAGGGAAAAGAATAGCCACCCCGGGTCCACTCACCACTGCAACCCTGCTCTTGAAAATATTCACAAATGAAATATCTAACGTCGATATCCCTTTCGATCGTATTATGGATACGGTGAAAGATGGTACGTATGATGCAGGTGTGCTGATTCATGAAGGGCAAATTACATATAAGGCCGAAGGATTTAACAAAATCCTCGATTTTGGAGAATTGTGGGAAAGAGAAACCGACGGATTGCCTCTGCCGCTGGGACTTGACGTGGTACGAAAAGATTTGGGTGAAGATATGGCACGGCAAATTTCAAAAGGACTTAAGGAGAGCATTCATTACGGATACACCCATCAGAATGAATCAATTCCATATGCATTGCAGTGGGGACGCGGCATCGGCCGTGATCTCGGCGAAAAATTTGTAAAGATGTATGTCAGCGAGTTGACAATCGATATGGGTGAAAAAGGGAAGGAAGGATTAGAACGACTCTATCAGCTTGCCTTCAATAAAAAGCTTATTCCAATACTCCCCAAGATCGTACTCTATTAAACTCATAACTCGTAAATCAGAAATCATCAATTTCCTCGTATGTCATACTATACCCTGATTCTTCTCCATGCTGCCTTTCTCATCCGGTTCATCAGTGCGCTCCCGATATGTGTATCGGTAAAACCCTGACAGAGAATTACCGAGATGCCCTTACGGTCAAGTGTCCGGAACCCATCGTACAATAGTTGTGCCGCACTGAATGCTCCTGACTTACCAAGAGAAAAGAAATTCAAGCCTTTGAACGAGCATTCAAAATCAGCGCTTGCCATTATTCCGACAACAACATGCTTTTTTTTCAGTCTAAAAGCCGCTTGTTTCATTGCGTGAAGCACCGCTGGTCTTTCCCCCTCAAAGAGAATGACTTCGGCGTCGGGAGCATAATGAGTATATTTCATCCCGGGGGATGACGGACGTTTCTGCGTTGTCCGGGCGACTCTAACGCGGCATTGCAGTACATCTTCGATTTCTTCACGGGTGACACCTCCCGGCCGTAGAATAACCGGGATCCCGTGTGTAATATCGAGAACTGTCGATTCAACTCCGATTTTACATCGCCCGCCATCAAGGATGGCGTCGATTTTTCCGTCGAGATCATCACGAACGTGTTCGGCTGATGTCGGACTCGGTTTCCCGGAAAGATTCGCTGACGGAGCTACGATAGGTACACCTGAATGTTTAAGGAGCTGCCTGGCAATCGGATGATCGGGCATACGTATTGCGACCGTGGAAAGTCCAGCAGTCACGATATCTGGAATTATGGTTGATTTTTTCATAACCAGAGTAAGCGGACCGGGAAAGAAGCGTTTGGCAAGAGCAAAAAACATTATCGGAATCGATCGAACTAACAGTGCAACCTGATCGATTGACCGGATATGTACGATCAACGGATTGTCCTGTGGACGGCCTTTAGCTCGAAAAATATTCCTGATTGCATGGGTATTGTAGACATTTGCGCCGAGACCATAGACGGTCTCCGTGGGAAAAGCAACAAGCTTTCCCTCGCGGATTAATTGCGATGCAATGGCAATGCTCTGCCGGCGATTAACCGTCGATGTTTTCAAGAATAGAGTTTTCATTTTACGGGATTATGCAACTTGTGCTTCTTCAAAAATTCGAATTATTTCGTACAACGTCGACCGCTGCACGGGGATGAAACCGGCATCGCGTATCATTGATAGGCATTCTTCTGTATCAGTTGTATTGATGAAATTTGCCGCTGCATGTACATTCTCTTCCTGAAGCGTTCCGCCAAAATCGTCGGCTCCGAAATGCAGAGCAATCTGACCGGTCTTCTTGCCCTCTGAAAACCACGATGCCTGGATATGCTGGAAATTATCCAGGTAAATTCGTGAGATTGCGATTATCTGCAAATACCTGATCGGTGTTGCACAGTGCGGAATGATTTTTTCCAGCGGCGTGTTTCCAGGTTTGAAGCTCCATGGAACAAATGCGGTGAAGCCGTGATATTCGTCCTGCAGCTGACGGATGACTTCAAGATGTTCGATAATATCCTCATCGGTCTCAAGGTGGCCGTACATCATAGTTGCTGTAGTCTTATATCCCAGTCTATGCGCTTCACGCATCACATTGAGCCATTCTGCTGACGTGCCTTTCAGACTGCTGATTTTCTTTTTCACACGGTCTGAAAGAATTTCGGCTCCGCCGCCGGGAAGAGAGTTCATTCCGGCTTCTTTCAATTTTTCTAGAACTGTGGTTATACTCAATCCGGAGATCTGACCCATTCCGATGATTTCTGGAGCCGAAAAGAAATGGGGATGGACCTCGGGAACTTCTTCATGTGTCCGTCTGACCAGATCGAGATAGTACTCGAACGGAAGTGAAGGATGAACTCCACCCTGAAGTAATACCGTTGTTGCCCCCTTCGCTGCGGCCTCCTTAAATTTTTGAATCAGGTGATCAATGGAATATGTATAGGCATCCTTGTCCTCCTGATGACGATAAAACGCGCAGAAAATACAGTCGACCGTGCAGACATTGGAATAGTTCGGATTTGTATCTAGGATGAATGTAACCCAGGGATTGGGATTTTTTCTAAAACGGATCTCACTGGCCAGAGCCCCGAGATCAAGGAGCTCCCCTTTTTGGAGAAGGTACAGACCCTCGTCGCGGGTAATGCGTTCTCCTGCATGGATTTTTGTATGGAGTTCTGATAATTGCATTGTCACTTTTCGTATGTGACCGGATATTCAATCTCTTCGAGAAGATGTCTGAAAATCCACATCGCCTTTTTTTCACGTTCACCGAGACGATAGTTGAATCCTTCAAGAAATTCCTGTGTCTCTTTATCGGTCAGGCCGATTGCCCTTCCATGAAGGCCGGCGACAGAAATGAAATTCTCTTCCGATTTTTCAAGCGCTTGACCTATCATCGTACGGAGTTCTTCCTTTGCTTTCTCGGGGAGATCTTTTTTCATTCCCCAAACGGCGAAAACAAATGGATATTTTTGCCAATCGTACCATTCTGACGCCAGATCGAACACGAGTTCAAACCCGGGTAGGCCATATTTATTTCGGTGAAGCGCTTCATCGCCGATAAGCAGAATGGCATCATAAGGAGTATAATCGTTGACGCCGCTGTGGAGGCGTTCGAATTTTGCATGGACGCCATATTTTTTTTCAAGCAGAACCTTTAAAAGCTTGACCGATGTAGCAGTATCGCCGGTGATCCCGATTGTTTTTCCCTCCAAACCGCGCCAGCCTTCCTTAGAGAACAACATGACGCTCTTCACCTGATCACGCGATGCGATACACCATCCCATAAGTTCGAGTCGTTCTTCCTGACGGAAATAATCCATCAAAGAGAAAGCACCAGCATCGATAAAACCTTGCTCACTCAGGTATCCCATGAGACGCGGGACGATCGGTAGGATTCTGTATTGTCCTTTTTCAAGAGGAACATAAAACGGAACCGAATTCAGGAACGGTATTTTCCCGATGACATTATCGGCATAAATGCTCAATGGATTATAAAACGAATCGCGCTCGACCGGTATTTTTCCGGCATCTTTTATCATCTTGATGATCGCATCTTTCGTAAGCTTCATCGGACTGACGGCACCGGCGTCGTGCGCAATTTTTTCGCCTCCGACAGTCCCGTCGACATCATCGGCGCCGAAATTCAGGGCGACCGATGCTACTTCTTCCGTCAACATCACCCAGTACGCTTTAATGTGGGGAAAGTTGTCGAGCATCAAACGTGATACTGCGATTGTTTTTAAATCGTCGATTGCCGATGTGTGGTGATTTTTCGGCTTGATACCCGTGTCACCCGGTTGAAAAGCGAGCGGGATAAACGTCAAGAAGCCGCCTGTTTCATCCTGTACCGTGCGGAGCTTTAGCATGTGAATGATACGTTCTTCGAGTGTTTCGATATGTCCGTATAACATCGTGCTATTTGTCGGGATTCCCATTCGGTGGGCGACTCTGTTGACTTCGAGCCATGTTTTTGCGCCTATTTTCTGATTGAAAAGATGTCTTCGTATGCGTTCTGAAAAAATCTCGGCACCGCCTCCGGGCATCGTTCTGAGTCCTGCTTCCTTCAGCTGCCGGAGAACCTCTTCGACAGGCATCTTGAATTTCTTGCCGAAGAAATCGATTTCAATAGCAGTATAGGCTTTAATGTCTGCTTGCGGGAATTTTTGATGAAGTGTACGAACGATGTCGACATACCGTTCCCACGGCCAGTCTGGCGGCATTCCCCCCGTGATATGGATTTCACGGATATCGGGAGTAATCTTTGCGACGATTTCCTCTGTTGTCATTTCATAGGCCCGTTGATCGCCTTTCCTTGCCGCGAATTCACAGAACCTGCACGAGAGCACACAGACATTTGTATGCTCGATTTTTTGATTTATGACAAAGTATATCGCGTCGCCGCTCTTTCTCTGTTGGACGGCATGTGCCATTGTGCCGAGTGAAATCAGGTCGTTGGTCGCATACAATGTCAGGCCGTCGGTCAGTGACAATCGCTCACCACGCTGTATTTTTTCCCAGATCGGGATAAGATTTTTATCGCGAAGCAATATTATTTTGTTCAAAGTTATTTTGCTCCCAATATCCAATATTCATTCCATCGTCGATCAACACGCCGCATTATTTTCTCGCTCATTGTGAGAGGCTTGGGGTATCCGTCCTTCCACGTTGCATCAATACCAAGGATTCCTTCATGTACCGGATCAATTCCGACAAGTTTTGATGAAGTAAAAACGACATCGCGTGCTGCATCGAATCGTGTAAAAATTCCCCAGAGTATATCGACATCGGATTTGATATCCACATCTTCACTGACAGCAGCGATAATTGATAGTTCCCGGCAAAGAGGGTTCCGGACAAGTTTATCGACGATTTTATTCCCTTCGTGTTTTACCTTCACAACCGCCAGCGTATCCTGCTTGATCACGGTCTCGATGATTCGTCGGTCAAGCCCGCAAATCTTTTGAGAAGTGATTCGCAGTTTCGGTTGTCTTCCAGGCACACGCTGCTTTGGCGTTGCATCTATGATCATTTTGCTGCCGAGATTCATTCTATAACTGGTAAAATCGAGTGTATCCAACGGAACCTTTGGAAGCATGAGAAAATCGGAGTGCGGGTTGAAGTTACGCCGAATTTCTCTCAGGACAGCATCGAAATCGCGGGGATTAATGTGTTCGCCGACTGTGATTGCGACTTTCGTCAGTGCTAGCTGCTGTGTTCCTAAAAGACCAAGTGCGGTTTTCATTGCTTCTTTCTGGTATCGCTGCTCAACGGAAATCACCAATAGATTATGAAAACCGGCTTCGTAATAAGCCCACAGATCGGTAACCTCGGGTTGAAGGAGTTTTGCAAGCGGACCAAGAATTTGCTGGGTGGCGTCGCCCAGGAATTTGTCTTCCATTGGCGGTTTGCCGACGACCGTTGCAGCATAGATCGGATTTTCCCGGTGAGTGACTGCCTTGACATGAAAAACCGGAAATGGTGCTGCTGCGGAATAATGTCCGAAATGATCGCCAAAAGGTCCTTCATTCCTTCGTTCTTCCGGCTGTACAATTCCTTCGAGAATAAATTCTGCTTCGGCAGGGACATCGATCGAAAGGGTCTTTGCCCGCGTCATACGCGTGCGCGAGTTGCGAAGGAAACCGGCAAACATCACCTCGTCGATCCCTTCAGGAAGAGCAGCGATTGTCGCAAGCACAAAAGCGGGATCGGTTCCGATCGCGATAGCGACTTCGAGCGGCCGTTCAAGCTTTTCGGCCTGGAAATAGTGAAAACCGCCCCCCTTCTGGATCTGCCAGTGAATTCCTGTCGTTGATTTATCAAACACATGAAGCCTGTACATCCCGACATTCCGTTTACCGTTGCGCGGATCGCAGGTAAAAACCTGTGGAAGTGTTATAAAACGTCCGCCATCTCCGGGCCAGCACTTCAGGATCGGTAGTTGATTCAGATCGGGGTCTTCGACGATATTTTGAGAAGGAGCCTTCTTTATTCGTTCGGGTCGTGCTTTGTAAAACCGTCCAACCATTTTCCTGGATTTCACGAGGGTGATCGGCTTTAACGGCATTATCTTTTCGATGAACGTGATCAATTCCTCGCCAAGCTGTTGAGGATGTTTCCCGAGGGCAAGCTCTATGCGCCGGTCGCTCGAAAAGATATTGATTGCGAGTGGATAGGGAGAGCCTTTGACGCGTTCAAAGAAAAGAGCCGGTCTGCCTTCAAGCTGCGATCGCCTGGCAATTTCTGTGATTTCAAGAACCGGATCGACTTCTACTCTAATCCGCTGCAGTTCACCGATAGATTCTAGATAGTGCAGAAAATGGGGCAGTGTGTGAAACGGAGGTTTCATTCGAGCTCTTCGCTCCTCCAACCTTTAGCCGGTTTTGCACCGATTTGATGAAGTACCCTGTCGACAAATCCCTGGACGTATTCATCAACGGTTTTTGGTAGAAAGTACAGTGGCGGTGAGATCGGCATGATGATCGCACCGGCATGAGAGAGACGTGTAAGCTGTTCAAGGTTGATTGTTGATAGCGGTGTCTCGCGCACGCAGATAATCAGAGTATATCGTTCTTTCAGGGCGACCTGAGCAGCTCGTGTCAGGAGCGAATCCCCGATTCCCGATGCAATTTTCCCGATTGTCGATGTCGATGCAGGTATAATCACCATAGCATCGATCTTGTTAGAGCCGGAAGCAATAGGAGCGCTCAGATCATCATTTACAAAGACTCGTTTGACATACTGAGCAAGATCCTTTTCAGTCAAATTCATCTCATCTTTCATCACGGTTTTTCCCCATTTGCTCATTACGAGGTAAATATCCCCGGGACAGCGTTTGAGGAATTCAACTGCATAGACAGCCCCTGATGAACCGGTAATCCCGACGACAATTTTCATGGAATCCATACTCCCAGAACAATCATCAGAAAGACACAAAATCCGGCAACGGCATTGATTTTAAAGAACGCCATTTCGACATCGTTCGCCTTCTTTTGTTCAAGGTACAGAAGATATCCCGTCATAAGGAGCAGTGGGAGGGCAAAAAGCGAAGCTAGAGAATGAAAGAATAATAACACAAGCAGTCCGAATGCAATTGCATGAAAATATGCTGAAAATCTTAGAGCGCGAATCTTCCCGAACCGCGCAGGGAAAGAATAAAGTGATTCTTTCCTATCAAATTCCTCGTCTAATGTTGAATAGATAATATCGAAACCGGCCACCCAGAAAAGCGTAAAGAGAGAAAGCAAGATAGGAGTAAGTATCTGGTCAAAAGACCCCTTCATGGCGAACCAACCTCCCAGTGGTCCCATGGCCAGTCCGAGGCCGACTCCAAAATGGGCCAACGGTGTATAGTATTTCATTGTCGGATAGATGATAAAGATTACCAGTGGAATAGGAGAGAGTGTAAAACAGAATGTGGAGATTAAATATGATGATCCAAAGTAGAGAATAAGACCGGCGAACAGAACCCACGAAGCTTCCCACAGAGTCATTCGGCCGCTGGGGAGATCGCGTAGTGAAGTTCGGGGATTCCGTGCATCGCTGTGGCGGTCAATAATTCTATTGATCGCAAATGCCGCAGTACGCGCTCCTGTGGCTGCTGTAAGAACAAGGACAAGCGTTTGCCAAGGAGGAATATCGCGCGATGCAAGAAAAACTCCGCCGTAGATAAGTGGAAGCGAAAAAAGAGTATGTTCTATTTTGACAAAATTGAAGTATTTTTTCAATGAACCCCAGCCGTTTAATGAATGCGTTATAGGATTACACAATGTGATTTTTAATATACCTGAAAATGGTCTTCGATGCAAGAAACCTTATGCTGCTTGCTGTCGTCGGATTACAAATGGGATTTCCTTGATTTTCATTCAGTTTTTTATTACTATAAATGCCTTAATAAAATATACTTACATTGTAATAAGTACTGGAGAAAATCTATGATGCGATTTTGGAATGTTCTTCCCTTCGTTCTTTTCGTGTTTCTTCTCTGTGATTCAACTTTCGCACAGAAGGTTGCTTCCGGGAAGCAGAAAACAGATTCTGACCCCATCCTGGCTACAATTGGGAAAGATAAAATCACTGTTTCGGAATTTGAACGTTTGTACGCAAAAAGTGCGAATATGCCGGCAAAGAAAAATATTGACAGCACTTCGGTGAACGACCGCCGTCAATTTCTCGACATGTTCGTCAATTATAGAGTAAAGCTTGCGGAAGCGTACCGCCAGCATCTTGATACCAATCGGGAGATCCTCGATGAGCTGGGTCAATACAGAAAGAATATTGCAGCTTCGTATTATATCGATAAGCATTTAATTGAACCGGGTGCAAAATTACTCTATGACCGGAAAAAAATTGAGATTCATGCTGCCCATATTTATTTCGCAAAAAAGAAGAACCAGACGCCTGAAGATACACTGAAATTATATCAAAAAGCACTCAATGTGCTTGCAAAGGCGCATGCAGGTGTTTCTTTCGATTCTCTCGCGAGGGAATATTCTGAGGATATATCTACGAAGTTAAATGGCGGTGACTTGGGTATATTCTCGTCAGGTTTTATGCTTCCTCAGGTCGAGGATGAATGTTACGCGTTGAATGGCGGGGAAATCTCAAAAAATGTAATCTGTTCGGAGTATGGCTATCACATCATTAAAGTATTCGGACGGAGTCCTGCAGCAAATGAACGTTGTGTGAGCCATATTTATGTCGATCTTTCCCGAGAAGATACACCGGCGGATACATTGAAAAAGTACCAGCGGCTTATGGCATTACGCGATAGCATTTTGAGAGGAGCAGACTTTGGGTCTCTGGCCCGACAGGTTTCTGAAGATGCAGCCTCGGCTGTTAAGAACGGAGATATAGGTTTTATACCTCGTCGACGGACAATCTCAAACTTTGATCAATTCATCTATAATTCGAAAGTCGGCGATATATCACAAGTAGTCCGATCTCGGTCAGGATATCATATTTTGAAGATTACAGGAGAGCGTCCTCTTGGATCCTATGACGAGCTGAAAGAAAGTATCCGGGATACATATAAGAAAACACGCTATACCGACGACCTCCGTCAAATGATGAGTCGGTTGGAGAAGGAGTTGAATGCTGAAATTGACGATAAAACAATAACGATATTTCTCCAGAAGCTCGATACTTCAAAAACTACAAGCTCTGTAAATTGGGATAGTCTTCTCACAAGCACAGATCGTTCGCTTATTCTATACAGATTTGCTGATAAGAAAATTGAGCTTGATACGCTTATATCATATTTAAAATCAGGTACAGAGATCAAGAATGTTCCTTTGAAGACGTTGCGGATAAAAGATATAGCGGCGAGAGTCCTTGAGAACTATGTTCTCGGTTACATGGCACGAAATCTGGAAGATGAATCACCCGAATTTACGGGCATCATGAAAGAATATCGTGAGGGGTTGATGATCTATAAACTCGATCAGGATAATGTATGGTCGAAAGTCGTCATCAAGGATTCAGATCTTCATACATACTATAAAAAACACCGGTCTGAATACCGGTTTGGGGATCGAGTAGATTTCAGTGAGATTGCCGTGTCAAACGATTCTCTTGCGAAGGTTCTGATCGATTCTATCAAATCAGGTGTGGAATTCGATTCGATTGTTGTCCGCCATTCAATCCGTGTTGGGATGAGAAAGAAGCTGGGACGATATGGGATGACCGATACGACGGGGAATCGACTCGCTCAGGAAGCATATGCGATGGAAGTGGGTACCGTGAGCCAAAAGCCGTTTAATAATGGCTCATTTTTTTCCATTATCAAGGTTCATGCAAAAGATCCTGCGCGGGAAAAAACTTTTGAAGAAGCTTCTTCTGAAGTAACTACACCATATCAGGATATTATTACACAAAAGATCAATGCGGCTTGGATAAAAGAGTTGAAGAAAAAAACACCGGTGAAAATTTATGAGAAAGTGTTTGCAGAAAAGTATTCGAAAAAGTAAGGAACGATCATGAAAAATCCTTCATTTGGTATATATGGAATTCTTCTTGGTGCCGTACTCTATGTCTGGGGATGCGGCGGTGATAGGACTGAAGGACAGTATATTGCGAAGGTCAATAACAGTGTTCTTACGTACGAAATGCTTCGCCAGCGTCTTGATACCAGCGCGGCAATTGAACCGCAGGTCCGAGAACTAACACAAAACTGGGTAAACAACGAGTTGTTATATCAAGAAGCAATAAATCGGGGGTACGAAGATGTCCCCGCTGTCACCCAACCGCTTCAGGAAATTAAACGGCAGCTCGCTGTTAATGTTTTTCTTCAGAAGGAAGTGTATGAAAAGGTGGCTCTCAGCGTTTCACCGGGAGAGGAACAACAATATTACAACACACATAAACAGGAATTTCTCCTCGGTGAGGATAAAATAAAGCTCAGTTATCTGGTGTTCGGCAATCGTGATGCGGCGACGGGCTTTCGGGCAGAAGTGGTGAGAGGAACTCCCTGGAATGAAGCTCTTGCTCGCCTTACCCGGAATAAAGAATCTAAAGTCGTTCTCGAATCGGCAGAATCGCAATTCTTTACACAATCGACACTCGCGCCCGTTGAGTTGTGGAAAATACTCCAGACTCTGAACCTATATGAAGTCTCATTTCCCGTCAAAACACCTGTAGGATTTTATATCCTCTACCTTCAAGGGAAGCAGACAAAGGGTGAAATTGCTGTTCTCGAATCCGTACAAAACGAAATTCGGCAGCGAATTATCATGGAAAAACGCCAACGGGGAGTCGATTCGTTGTTGACTGATCTGAGAAAAAAGAATGCGGTAAGAATGAATTTATCCACTATCCCACCAACCGGAGAACCGGTACAACAATGAAAATAATGAGACGCTATTTTCTTTTATGTATGCTCGTTGTTTTTAGCTTGGGTGTGTATGCACAACAAATCCTTGACCGAATAGTTGCCGTCGTTGATCGGGAAATTATCACGGAATCGGAATTGAATTTTCGGGTCATGCAATACGCCCTCCAAAATAAACTTGATCCAACGGATCAAGCACTTAAGCACCAAATCCTCGATCAATTGATAGCCGACAAGCTCGTTCTTGCGCAGGCAGTCGAAGATAGCATCGTTGTCACAGACGAAGAAGTGACACGTCAGCTGGATGATAATATCAACCGACTTATCGCAAACTATGGGACGGAACAACGGGTTGAAGAACTCTACGGTATGCCGGTAAACCGGATTAAAAGAGAAATACGCGATGATATTAAAAAACAAATGCTCTCGCAGCGGCTCCAGCAAAAGAAATTTGGTGAAATCACTGTGTCACCACATGAAATCGAAGAATTTGTGCAGGTCTTGAAAGATAGCCTTCCGATGGTCCCTCAACAAGTCGTGCTCAGTCAGATCTTCATCTCATCGAAACCGAGCGACACAACCAGGATGCATGCGCGGGCGAAAGCGCAATTATTGCTTGATAGTCTTAAAAAAGGGGCCGACTTTCAGGACATGGCAAAACTCTATTCACAAGATGGCTCGGCACGTTATGGTGGCGATCTTGGGTGGGCTAAACGCGGAAGCTTTGTAAAAGAATTCGAAGAAGCTGCATTTGGATTGCATGATGGCCAGATTTCGAATCTTGTCGAAACTCAATTCGGATTTCATATTATCCAGCTCGTTGAACGGAAAGGCGAGGCGGTTCATACACGCCATATTCTCATTAAGGTTGAGCGAACAGCAGCCGATGACGATTCGATCAAGGCAAAACTTATCGGGATACGATCCAAAATTCTCGCAGGCGAGAAATTCGCCGATTGCGCACGGCAATTTTCTGAGGACGAAGATTCCAAATCATTCGGTGGCGATATTGGTGAGGTATTACTCGACCAGCTTACAGCAGACTTTCGTCAAGCCATCAGTACCCTCGGGCCGGGTGAAATAAGTCAGCCAATCCCCCTCACACTTACATCGGCTACCAAAGGGTATGCCATCATTCTGGTACGTGAAACTATACCGGAACATCGAATGAATATCCAGAGCGATTATAAGCGGCTCGAACACCAGGCTCTTCTCTACAAACAATCGAAACTCTTCGAGCGTTGGATTGAAGAATTGAAAAAGAGTATTTCTTGGGAAAACCGGCTGTAGCGTCGATTATGGAACAATTCTTTCCAATGACACTTGCCCCGCAACAGCGTGAGCTAAGGTTCACCGATTATACACTTGAAAATGGTCTCCATATTATTTTGCATGAAGATCACAACGTTCCGGTTGTTGCAGTCGATGTCTGTTATCATGTTGGATCAAAAAATGAAGATTCTGAGCGGACGGGATTTGCACACCTCTTTGAACATCTCATGTTCGATGGCTCTACCAATGTGAAGAGAGGCCAGTTTGATGAGTACATCACGAAAGCGGGAGGATGGAGCAATGCCTATACGTCATGGGATAAGACGAATTATTATGAAGTCCTGCCATCACACCAGCTCGAATTGGCATTATGGCTGGAGTCAGACCGCATGACAGAGCTGGCGATCACAGAAATAAGTCTTGCAACACAACGAAATGTTGTAAAAGAAGAACGACGATGGCGGGTGGAGAACCAGCCGTATGGTACGGCAGAAGAACAGGTATTTGCCCGCGCCTACACGATTCATCCCTATCGCTGGCCGATCATCGGTTCGATGGAGCACCTTGATCGTGCCTCATTGGAAGACGTGAAAAATTTTTTCAAGAACCACTATGCACCAAATAACGCGACGCTTGTGATCACGGGCGATTTCGACCTGGAAGAGACGACAGCAATGGTTAATCGATATTTTGCTGGAATTCCTTCAAGTTCCAACGCTGTACCACGTTTGTCAATTGTGGAACCAACGCAGTCCTCGGAGGAGCGAGGTATTGTGGTTGACAATGTACAATTTCCTGCAGTGTATATGGCCTTCCATGTTCCGGCGGAGGGTCATCCCGACTATTATGCTATGGCGCTACTTTCCGATATTCTAACAAACGGGGAAAGCTCCCGTTTGTATCAGAAACTTGTTTATGAAAAGAAAATTGCCCAGGATGTGACAAGTCATGTATACAACCTCGAGCATCCGGGATTATTCTGGATATCGGCGACGGCCATGAGCTCAACCACTGCGGAATCCCTTGAAAATGAAGTCCTTTCCGAACTCGATCGTATCGTTAGGCAACCGGTGGATGAACGCGAGCTTCAAAAAGTAAAAAATCAGGTCAGGGCCACAATAACATTTGGAAAACAACGCGCTGATCAGAAAGCCGATCTCCTGGCACACTATGCAATTATCCGTGGTTCCACTGCACTGATAAATACAGAAATCAATCGTTTTATGATGATAACGATTGACAATCTACAACGGGTTGCTCAAAAATATTTATCGATGAATAATCGAACAGTAATATATTATCTCCCGAAATAATGAGCTCTATATGATATTACTGGAAGATTGTGATGGAGAACAGCCATTGAAAGGAGGCGCATATCAGAGTGTTCCTCCAATGCCCGGTATTCCCAAGACAACGGCGTTCCCCCAGTATTTCGAGACAACAATAGCAAACGGTTTACGGCTGCTGGTGATTGAACATCACTCCCTACCGATTGTCTCGCTTCGGCTTGTTATTCGGAATGGGTCGTTATATGATGGGAGTCTTCCGGGTCTGGCAAGTATGACAGGTGAATTACTTACCAAGGGAACTGCGTCCCGCACCGCCAGAGAGATCGCGGAAGAAATCGATTTCGTGGGCGGTCAGCTCGCCTCCGGTTCTGATTGGGATGCGAATTTCGTGACTCTTAATATTCTCCGGGAACATCTTGATACTGGGTTGTGTCTCATGGAGGATATTGCACTTCATCCGACATTTCCGCATGAAGAAATCGATCGGCTCCGGGATCAAAGGATTGCGACGCTTTTACAGAAACAAGATGATCCCGGTTTCCTGGCGGATCGCGTCTTTGCAGAGACAGTATACGACTCCCATCCCTATGCGCGTCAGATACTCGGTACAAAAAAATCTCTCACTGAGCTGCACCGTGATGATCTTGTGCAATTTCATTCTACAGCCTATGTTCCTAATAATGCTATTCTTGCAGTGGCTGGAGATATTTCACCTGTAGAGGCTGTGGATAAAGTACTGGCGATGTGTGAAAAATGGAAGAGGAAGGATATTTTCCCAACACGATTTCCAGAAATTTCACCGATGAGAACAACGCAAGTCGTGGTTGTTGATAAGCCAGGAGCAGTGCAATCTGCAATTCGTATGGGACATGTTGGAATTGCACGAAAGAGCGATGATTACATTCGTACGTATGTTCTGAACACACTCTTTGGAGGATATTTCCAATCACGTATCAACCAGAATCTCCGGGAGGCTCACGGCTACACCTATGGGGCGAATTCATTGTTCGATGCTAGGCAGTATGAAGGGCCTTTTACCGTTTCAGTTGATGTCCGAAATGAAGTCACTGATTCGGCTATTTCCGAGATTCTATACGAGATGCGACGTATATGCACTGAGCGAATTGACGAAAGTGAGCTATCGACAGTCAAAAGCTATATTATTGGATCCTTACCATTACAGATTGAAACGCCGAGCCAGATTGCATCCCGGGCAATAAGTATTGAGCTTTACGGTCTTCCGAAAACATTTTATTCCACCCTTAACGAAAATGTTGCGGCGATTACTGCAATCGATCTTCAGGACATGGCAGAAAAATATTTTCACCCTGATACGTTGGCAATAATTATCGCTGGAGATGCAAAAGTAGTTGAATCATTATTAAAAAAGTTCGGTTCCGTCACGGTAATTGATGCCGAAGGCAATTTGCTTTCCGCGGAGAGGATAAAATAACTGTGCACGCTTATCTACAATATTATAACGACAATGAGACAGCTGCGTTGCTTCAGTCGTCATACAAAAAAATCAAAACCGAGATTGGGAAAGTCATCATCGGTCAGGAAGTAATTATCGATCATCTGTTGATTTCGCTGCTGGCGCGAGGACACTGTCTGCTTGTCGGTGTACCGGGACTCGCAAAAACACTGCTGATCAGAACACTTGCCGAAGTTCTCGATCTCAAGTTCAATCGGATACAATTTACTCCCGATCTGATGCCGAGCGATATCACAGGGACAGAAATCATTGAAGAAAATGTGAGTACCGGAGAAAAAGCATTCAAATTTGTCAGAGGTCCTGTCTTCGCAAACATAGTCCTTGCCGATGAGATTAACCGGACGCCCCCAAAGACACAAGCTGCACTGCTAGAAGCAATGCAGGAACACCATGTGACGGCCGCGGGGGAAACCCATAAACTTTCGGAACCATTCTTCGTTCTTGCGACACAAAATCCGATTGAACAGGAAGGTACCTATCCGCTTCCAGAAGCGCAGCTTGATCGATTTATGTTCAATCTCTGGCTCGATTATCCATCATACGATGAAGAAATTACTATCGTCAAAGCTACAACAAGTTCCGACACAGCAATACTTGACCGGGTGTTAAACGCGCAGGATATAATTACATTTCAGGATCTTGTACGGCGTGTACCCGTTGCCGATAGTGTCGTTGAGTATGCGGTGAATCTCGTCTCATGTACACGTCCACGTTCATCTCAGACACCTCAGTTTATCAACGAATGGTTGCGATGGGGTGCTGGTCCGCGGGCTTCGCAGTATCTCGTCCTTGGTGCAAAGACACGGGCACTTCTCGACGGGCGTCATACTCCGGACAGAGATGATATTCGCGCGATGATGGGACCGGTACTTCGACACAGGATTGTGACAAATTTCACCGCAGAGGCTGATGGCGTGACCTCGATTCAAATCATAGAAAAGTTATTGAAGGAACACGGATAATAAAATGAGAAAAAGATATCTTCTTCTTGGATTGATATTCACGTTAGTATGGACTTCGTACGTCTCGGGCCAGCAGGTACGAAAGTACTGGATTTATTTCAAGGATAAAGAAATTCCTGCAGCAATTCTTAGGAAATGCACATTGAGTCGTGAAGAAGCCGGGGCGTATATTTCCGAACGAGCTATTGCACGGCGTGAAAAAGTTATGAAGTGGAATTCTATTATAGACGAAACCGACCTTCCTGTCAATGAGAGCTATATCAAGCAGCTTCAATTATATGGTGTCCATCCTTCGAATGTCCTGCGTTGGTTCAATGCGATCACTGCGTATCTTACTGAAAATCAATATGCAGAGCTATCACATGTCTCGTTTGTAAAAGGAATCGTCCCCGTTCGGACGGTATCTCATCGTTTAGAATCGTTCCATAATTTATCGACATTCCAATATGAACAATCACAACAAAAAAGGGGTATAGTTGTTGATTATGGTCTGGCAGAATCGCAATTGAATGCAATCAATATCATTCCGGTGCATTTACTAGGAATGCGGGGACAAAACGTTATTATTGGGATGCTTGATACAGGATTCCGATGGAAAACAAGCAATGCTTTGAAAAATGCCCATGTCCTTGCTGAATATGATTTTATTTTTAAAGATAGTGTTACAGCAAATGAATCCCAGGATGATCCCGGTCAGGATGAACATGGGACGGAGATGTTTTCGATCCTTGCGGCGAATATTAAAGGTACTTATATCGGTGCCGCGCCCGATGCATCGTTCATTCTTGCAAAGACAGAAGACATTCGGAGTGAAACGAAAGTAGAAGAAGACAACTGGGCTGCCGCGATCGAATGGATGGAAAGTTTGGGTGTCGATGTCGTCAGCAGTTCAGTCGGTTATAATGATTTTGATCCTCAGGGCCCGAGTCCGAATGATTATACCTGGAGTAATGGTGATTTCAATGGTCGCACAGCGATCATAACACAAGCTGCTGTATTTGCTGCCCGGCGGGGTGTTGTTGTTGTGAGTGCTATTGGAAATGAAAAAATTGGTGATGGTATTATAGGTACACTGGATGTGCCTTCAGATGCCGACTCGATCATTTCTGTCGGTGCAGTCCGATATACAAGTCCGGATTCCGGACAGCTCGCATCATTCAGCTCAACGGGTCCGACGAATGACGGACGAATCAAACCTGATGTAGTTGCTCCAGGTGTGAATGTTGTCGTAGTGTCGCCCGAAAATCAATTCATGACCGTTAGTGGAACATCGTGCTCAACCCCGCTGACCGCTGGAGTCGCTGCACTTGTCCTGACAGCTCATCCGGAATTGACCCCGATTCAAGTTCGCGATGCACTTCGAAACACAGCGACAAATGCATCGACACCTAATAATTTTTGTGGATGGGGAGAAGTGGATGCCTTTAAAGCGCTCAAATACTACGATTCATTAAATGTGTTCCCCCCCGTGCCCATCAAGGATTTCGTTTTATATCAAAATTATCCCAATCCCTTTAATGATATTACAACCATTCAATACGATGTTGCAGAAGAAACGTCGGTCACTCTTACCATCTACTCTGTACTTGGTGAAAAAATTAGGTTGCTTACCGATGGCAGCTGTAAAGTCAACAGATATACCATTCAATGGGATGGGAAAAATGCCAATGGTTATCAACTCCCAAGTGGTGTATATTTTATAACGCTCAGCACGCCTCACTATACTTCAACGAAGAAAATTATCCTCCTGCGATAAGCCTGGGAAAACCTCTCAGTATCGATTCTTATGATAGATAAAATAGGAGTTCCAGTCGTCGATCTGTAGGTTTCGGGAATCAAATACAGTAAAGTGATGCAGGAAATATTATTTGGAGATCGGCGGGGCTTTCCAATGACGATTTTGATAGATGGCGGCGATGGTGCCTGCGACAATCGATCCGATAATAATGATAATCCCGCTTACGTAAAGGAACGAGGCAATAGTTCCTGCCGACTCAAGCATGGAGAGGCGACCGAGGATTGTATTCCAGTCGTGCAGCGCTCCGGAAGAGATTAGTCTTAACTGCCGATATGGTGCATCCCCAACATATACACTGATATTAATCATACTTTCACCAAACCAGAAGAGAAAATAATGTGCATTCAATCGGTCTCGCCTATACCAAACAATAATAGCAGCCAGCGGTACTAAAAGCTGCATGAGCGACCCGCCAAGCAGTTTCATCATAAATCCGAATGGTGAGAAAAAAAGATGTCCTGCCTCATGAATGAATAAATTAATCCAGTCAAGAATAATCAAAGAGAATGGAGGATGGAAATACGGCTGTGTTGGTGCGAATTGGTCGGATAAAAGAAAAATGAGAAGGTATATAATATACAATAGAATAACGCTTCGGATGCCGAGGAAGATATACTTCACGATACCTTTTTATCAAGAAAAAAGCCCTTCAACAATTGAAGGGCTTTTGTGATATTCACTGTCATTGCATCTTAAATACAAACGACATTGTCACTTCTGAAGGGACAGGTTTGTCGTTAACAATCTTTGGGGAAAATTTACTTTTCATCGCAGCATCAATTGCCGGTCTATCGAAAACCGGGTTTGGTGACTTGAGCACATCGGCTTTTATCACATTACCATTTTCATCGATTTGAGCCTTGACAATGACTGTTCCCCGGAGTCCAAATTTAGCAGCCATTTCCGGATATTTTGGTTTTCCGATACTAATAGGTTCTGGCTGTCTATTCACTACTTTTGCTACATTTGCCTCTGCGTTTGTCGGTGGTGGAATCGATGGTTGCGGTTGAGTCTCAGCTGGTTGATTAACCGCAATTGGTTGTTGCTGTGTCGGTTGTTGTTGTGCCGGTTGTTGCTGTGCCGGTTGTTGTTGTGCCGGTTGTTGCTGTGCCGGTTGTTGTTGTGCCGGTTGTTGCTGTGCCGGTTGTTGCTGTGCCGGTTGTTGTTGTGCCGGTTGTTGCTGTGCCGGTTGTTGTTTGTTGGCATTAGCTAGCCGATCGGTTCGCGTTTCTGCTCCCTGCTGGGTCTGTCCTTGCGGGGTTTGTGAGGTTCCTCGATTGCCACTCGGCGCTGGCTGTCCGCTCTCTTGCGTTTGTGTAGTTACCGGAACGTTCTGGGCTACGGTTGTCTGTGGTTGCTGCACAGGTTTTGGGGAGAGTAACATCTTTGCACCAAAACCGATGGCCACCAGAATGACTATACCCGCGGCAACTAGGATGATAGTCTTCTTTGATTTCTTTTCTTCGACTTCTTCGGTGACGTGATGTGCCTCATGGGCTGCGAGGCTTTCTACTGCCTCTGCATGATGGACAACTTCGGCATGCCGATGTTCTTCACCTTCTCCTTCTGTTTTGCGATGTGCTTCCTCTTCAACTCTTCGGCGTGCCTCTTCGCTCTTTTTCCGTTCTTCTTCGGCTTTGCGACGCGCGTCCTCCTCCTTACGTCGGCGTTCCTCGTCCTCTCTTTTTCGTCGATCTTCTTCGACTTTTCGCCGTGCTTCTTCTTCTGCTTTCTCGGCTTTTTTCCGAGCTTCTTCGGCTTTTTTCCTTTCTTCATCAGCCTTACGGCGGGCTTCTTCCTCTTTCCGCTTTCGTTCTTCTTCCACTTTGCGGCGGGCTTCTTCCTCTTTCTGCTTTCGCTCATCTTCGACTTTACGTCTGGCTTCTTCCTCTTTCCGCTTTCGTTCTTCTTCCACTTTACGGCGGGCTTCTTCCTCTTTCCGCTTTCGTTCTTCTTCCACTTTACGGCGGGCTTCTTCCTCAGCCTTACGCCGTGTTTCTTCAGCCTTACGGCGAGCTTCTTCTTCTTTTTGTTTCCGTTCTTCTTCGAGTTTACGCCGTGCTCCTTCTTCGACTTTTCGGCGGGCTTCTTCAGCTCTTTTCCGTTCTTCTTCAACCCTGCGTCGGGCTTCCTCCTCGGCTTTTCGGCGTGTTTCTTCAGCCTTTTTACGTTCCTCTTCGGCTTTCCGTCGTGCCTCCTCTTCGGCTTTCCGTCGTGCCTCCTCTTCGGCTTTCCGTCGTGCCTCCTCTTCGGCCTTCCGTCGTGCCTCCTCTTCGGCTTTCCGTCGGGCTTCTTCGGCTCTCTTTCGTTCTTCTTCAACTTTGCGCCGTGCTTCTTCTTCGGCCTTTTGGCGAGCCTCTTCAGCCTTCTTCCGTTCTTCTTCTGCTTTGCGTCGTGACTCTTCTTCGGCCTTCCGTCGTGCCTCTTCTTCTTTTCGCTTACGCTCTTCTTCTACTTTGCGTCTGGCTTCTTCTTCTTTTCGCTTACGCTCTTCTTCTACTTTGCGTCTGGCTTCTTCTTCTTTTCGCTTACGCTCTTCTTCTACT
>Ga0187886_1000220_pt1 | contig 78277 bp, 76 predicted proteins | sample June2016WEW_20_1_FD_133001 | JGI IMG/M metagenome (GOLD analysis project Ga0187886, IMG submission 133001) | Peatland microbial communities from SPRUCE experiment site at the Marcell Experimental Forest, Minnesota, USA - June2016WEW_20_150 | ecosystem: Environmental > Terrestrial > Soil >... | reverse complement strand
CGCCAACACCTTCGTTATCGCCGACGTCAACGTCGTCTTCCCGTGATCAATATGCCCGATCGTCCCAACGTTCACGTGCGGTTTCGTCCGCTCAAACTTCGCTTTTGCCATCCCTTACCTCCTTTGGTTTCGGCGTCTTATGTCAACCAAGCCCACGACCAGAGTTGAACTGGTGACCCCATCCTTACCAAGGATGTGCTCTACCAACTGAGCTACGTGGGCGTCTCACAATAAATCCAATATAAGCGGGAAACGGGATTCGAACCCGCGACAGACGGCTTGGAAGGCCGCCGCTCTACCAACTGAGCTATTCCCGCATCCGGTGGGCAGGGAAGGATTCGAACCTCCGAAGCGTCTCCGCAGCGGGTTTACAGCCCGCCCCATTTAGCCACTTTGGTACCTGCCCGAATTTATTCATGGAACCGTGGCAGCTCACCTAAGCCAGCGAGAGGATTTGAACCCCCGACCCGCTGATTACAAATCAGCCGCTCTACCAACTGAGCTACGCTGGCACATCTCCGTTCGCAAAAAATAAAAAGACGACCCTTCAGGAAGAGAAGCGCTCGAGAAAAGTTTATTGTTAAGAAACTTTTTCTCTACAACCTATTAATTTTAAATGTGTAACAGCTCAACCAGACAAAAAAATATGAAGCGGCACGAAATATGCTACAGAAATCCGGAATATTTGTCAAGAAAATAGTTGATCATTCGCAGATATCGTCTTCACCCGCCGGCTCGATAAAAAACGCCCGGTTTTTCGCTATTTTTTAATCGGCGGAGAGGGAAGGTTGTTGTGCATCCCGCTCCGGGTCAAGCTCTGCTCCAGCATCCGGTAGAATTCGATCTCGAAAATGACGTATTTCCCCCGCTGGACCGTCGTCAGATTGGCTTCGAGGAAAGCTTCGAGCTCATCGTCCTTCTGCCGGATGAGACGCTGAGCGTCTTTGACGTTCTTGGTCTTGGCCGCGATCTCGGTTTCTTTCGGGGCCGGGTCCGCGATGAGCTGGCGCAGACTCTGGATATCGGCCGTCATATCCCGCTGGATGTTCAGTTTTTCCTTTTCGACCCTGTTGACCGTCGGAAAAATTTTGGCCGCCTGTTCTTCGTTCAGGTCTAAAGCCTTGGTCAGCCGGAGAAGCCTCAACGTGGCCAGGTTCTCGCGCACGGTCTGACGGTTTTGCGCTCCGTTCCCCTGGTTCCGCCCCTGGCCGAACGCCGCGACGCCGCAGAAAACGAGAAAAGCCAAAATCAGGCTGATGCGTTTTTTCGTCATGCTCCCCTCCTAAATCTTGATCTTTAATTCGCTCTTCAAATGCGAATCCAGAAGATTGATTTCTTCATCGGACAAGCTCTCGATGAAAAAGGAATTGCCGTAGAGCAGATGCTTGATTTCGACGGCGGATTCGTCGGCATGCTCGCTGATCGAAGCCTGGAGCATGGAGTTGAATTCATTTTCCAGGTCGGAGTTGTCGCCGATCGTCTCGTAAAGGCCGTTCACGGTTTCTTCGAACGTGAAATGATAGATCTCCAAGGGCGTCTTGACGGCGAAGATCATGAAATACAGCCCGACGGCTACGGCCAGAACGGAAGCGGCGCCGGCCCACGCCCAGCGCATGGCGGGGAAAAACGCGGGCGCCTGGCGGGGACGGAGGTTGAACTCTTTTTGTTTTGCGGATGGCGCGGCTTCGAGGTTCGCCTTGAGCCGGTCGATCGAGGTTCGCCAGAATTCCGGAGAAAGGGCGGGCGCGGAAAGGGTTTTCGCGCCTTCATCGATTTTTCCGAGGCGAAGTCGATAGGCGCGGCAAGCGGCGCACTTCGTCAGATGAGCGGCGAGGGCCTCTTGTTTCTTGGGAGAAAGATTCCCGTCGATCTCGTCCGAAATCCATTTTTCCGTCTTTTTACATCTCATGACGTTCCCCTTCCAGATAAGGCTGGAGCCTGGCCTGGAGCATTTTCCGGGCCTTGTGCATTCTCCAGGAGACCGTGTTCTCGGAGCAGCCGAGGAGCTCGGCCGCCCGGCCGTGCGACATCCCCTGGAAGACGACCAAATTGAAGGCCGTCCGGTATGTCAAAGGAAGCCTCTCGATGGCTTCCTCGAGCTTTTCTTTGAGCTCGTTCTTGAGCGAATCGCCTTCAGGCGACAAGGCCGCATATTCGGCCCTGTCGAAAATACGGGCGTTATCCTCAAAATCCTCGTGGCCTTTTTCCCGGCCTTTTTTCTTCAAGAAATTCAGCGTCAGGTTGATGGCGATACGATAAACCCAAGTATAGAAGCTCGATTTCTGTTTGAAGGTGCGGAGGGCTCTATACGCGTACATGAACGTTTCCTGGGTCAAGTCGTTGGCATCCTCATGGTTGCGTGTCATCCCGAAAATCGTATGGTAGATCTTCTCCTGCACTCGTCGGGCCAGCTCCGCATAAGCCTCGATCCGTCCGGATTTCGCTTCCTCGACCAGGACGTTGTCGGTCGGTGGCTGCCTTTTCTCATTCATAGAATTAGACAAGGATTATACCAATTCCTTGGGACGAAGCCCATGTTTTCTCCTCCTTTTTTGGTTGACCGGCCTTTTGTTTGCTGCTATGATTTGATTTACCTCATTATATAAAGGATCGTCTCTCCCATGATCGAACGATACACCAATCCCGAAATGGGCGCGGTCTGGACCGAAGGCAACAAATACCGCAGATGGCTGGACGTCGAGATCGCCGTCTGCGAGGCCTGGGCCAGGCTGGGCAAGATCCCGACCCCGGCCTTGAAGCGGATCAAAGCGAAGGCGGGCTTCGAGGTCAAACGCATCGAGGAAATCGAGAAGGTCGTCAAGCACGACATCATCGCCTTTCTCTCCTCCGTGGCGGAAAAAGTCGGCAAGGACAGCCGTTTCATCCACCTCGGGTTGACCTCCTACGACGTCGTCGACACGGCGTTGTCGATGCTCCTCCTCGAATCGCTCGACCTCGTCCGCCGGCGCCTCGTCGAGCTTAAAAAAGTCCTCAAGAAAGAAGCGCTCAAGCACAAGAAAACGATCTGCATGGGCCGGACGCACGGCATCCACGCCGAACCGGTCACGTTCGGGTTCAAACTGCTCGTCTGGTACGAGGAAATCAAACGTCACCTCGGCCGCCTGGATCGGGCGATCGACGTCATCAGCGTCGGCCGTATTTCCGGCTCGGTCGGAACGTATATCCATCTTGATCCGCGGGTTGAAGTGAGCGCTTTGAAAAAGCTCGGCCTCGGGCCCGCGCCCGTCTCGACCCAGGTCCTCCAGCGCGACCGCCATGCCGAGGTCATGAGCGTCCTGGCCCTCATCGCCACGACGCTCGAAAAGATCTCCATCGAGATCCGCCATCTGCAGAGAAGCGAGGTCTTCGAGCTCGAAGAACCGTTCACCAAGGGCCAGAAAGGCTCATCCTCGATGCCGCACAAGAAGAACCCGGTCCGCTGCGAGCGGATCTCGGGGCTGGCCCGGATCGTCCGCGGCAATCTCCAGATCGCCCTCGAAAACATCCCGCTTTGGCATGAGCGCGACATCTCCCATTCCTCCGCCGAGCGCGTGATTTTTCCCGATTCTTTCATCCTGACGGACTTCATGCTGACCGAAGCCATCGACATCATCAAGAACTGGAAAGTCCGTCCGGACAACATGAAACGCAACATTCAGGCCACGCGCGGTCTCATCTTTTCGCAGCGCGTCCTCCTGGCCTTGACCCAGAAGGGCCTGCTCCGCGACGACGCATATCCCCTCGTCCAGAAAAACAGTCTCAAGGCCTGGGACGAAAATCTCGATTTCAAGGCCCTGATCCTGACCGACCCGGACATCCGGAAGCGCCTGAACGCCGAAGAGATCGAAGCCTGCTTCTCCCTCAAGCCATATCTGGAAAAGATCGATTATATATTCGAAAGGGTTCTCGGCCATGAAAGTTAGAATCCTCGTCTCCTTTAAAGACAGCGTCCTCGACCCTCAGGGACAGACCGTGAAAAACGCGCTCCACACCCTCGGTTATGGTTTTATCCGCGATGTCCGGCAGGGCAAGGTCTTCGAGATCGATCTCGCCGGCCCCGGACGGACGGAAGTCGAGAAGCTCATCCCGGAGATCTCGGACAGGGTTCTGGCCAATCCCATTATCGAAAAATTCACCTGGCAGATCATCGAGGACTGACGTGAAATTCGGAGTCGTCGTTTTTCCGGGATCCAATTGCGATTTCGACGCGCTTTACGCGCTGAAGGACGTTCTCCGCCAGCCGACGACCTTCCTCTGGCACAAAGATCACGACTTGCAAGGGGTGGACGGCGTCGTGCTGCCCGGAGGATTTTCCTACGGCGATTACCTGAGGTCGGGCGCCATCGCCAGTTTTTCCCCTCTTATGCAGGAGGTGCGCGAGTTCGCCGATAAGGGCGGCCTCGTCCTCGGCATCTGCAACGGGTTTCAAGTCCTTCTCGAGCTCGGACTTCTGCCCGGGGCCATGCTCCGCAACAAGAACCTCAAATTCCTCTGCGAGTTCGTCACGATCCGCATCGAGAACGAGACGACGCGTTTCACGCATAAAGGACGGAAAGGACAGGTGCTGCGCATCCCCATCGCCCATTTCGACGGCAATTACTACGCCTCGCCGGAAACGTTGAAAGCCCTCGAAGGGAACGGCCAGATCGTCTTTCGATATTCGGACCCTGACGGCCGGCTGACGGAGGAATCCAACGTCAACGGATCGCTCCACGGCATCGCCGGCCTGATGAACAAGGCCGGGAACGTCATGGGCATGATGCCCCATCCGGAACGCGCCTCGGAGCGGCTCCTCGGCAGCGAGGATGGTCGCCTGATCTTCGAATCAATGATATCGAAATTGTGAAAGCCCGCGGATTCCCCCTCGACGGTCCTTTGGAATAAGGGGAAGGGCGAAAGAAATCGGGCTTACGCAGGACGAGATAAAAGACATGATCGACCAAAAAATTCTCGACAACCATAACCTGACCCAAAGCGAATACGACCTCATCGTCCGGCTCATAGGCCGCGAACCGAACCTGACCGAGCTCGGCGTCTTTTCGGCCATGTGGTCCGAACACTGCAGCTACAAAAGTTCGAAGTTCTATCTCAAGCAGCTTCCGACCAAGGGGAAGAACGTCGTCCAGGGGCCGGGGGAGAACGCCGGGATCATCGACATCGGCGACGGCCAGGCGATCGTCTTCAAGATCGAATCGCACAACCATCCGTCCTTCATCGAGCCTTTCCAGGGCGCTGCGACCGGAGTCGGCGGAATCCTTCGCGATATTTTCACGATGGGCGCCCGGCCGATCGCCGTCCTCGACTCCCTCCGCTTCGGACCGCTCACGTCGGCCAGAAACCGGTCGATCATGGAGGGCGTCATCTCCGGCATTTCATCCTACGGCAATTCCATCGGCGTGCCCACGGTCGGCGGGGAAATTTATTTCGATGACGGCTACGCCCTCAACCCGCTGGTCAACGTCTTCTGTCTGGGCCTCGCCGATAAGGACAAGATCTTCTACGCCAAGACCGAGGGGCTCGGCAATGCCGTCCTCTACGTCGGCTCGAAGACGGGGCGCGACGGCATCCATGGCGCGACCATGGCCTCGGCCGAATTCGGCAAGGAAACCGAGCACAAACGGCCGAACGTTCAGGTCGGCGATCCGTTCAAGGAGAAGCTCCTCCTCGAGGCTTGCCTCGAGGTCATGGGCCAGGGGATCATCATCGGCATTCAGGACATGGGAGCGGCGGGGCTGACCTGCTCGACGGCCGAGATGCCGGCCAAATCGGGCACGGGCATCGAGATCGACCTCGACAAGGTTCCCCAGCGCGAGGAAGGGATGACGCCCTACGAGATCCTGCTCTCGGAATCGCAGGAGCGGATGCTCATCGTCGCCAAACCGGAGAAGGTCCGGGAGGTCCGCGAGGTCTTCGCCAAATGGGACCTGGACGCCGTCGAAATCGGCAAAGTCATCGACGGCGGACGGATGCGCGTCCGATATCACTGCGAAATCGTGGTCGACGTGCCGGTGGCGGCCGTCGTCGACCTCTGCCCCATTTATCAGAGGCCCGTCGCGGCGCCGGCCCAAGAAACAACTAAAGCCCCTATGGCCGACGTCCCCCTCCCCGGGGATTACCGCGAAATCTTCCTGAAGCTCATCGCTTCGCCCACGATCGCCGACAAGGAATGGGTCTTCCGCCAATATGACCACATGGTCCAGACAAATACGCTGCTCCTTCCCGGCGCGGACGCCGCGGTCCTGCGGATCAAGGACTCGAAGAAAGCGCTGGCCATGACCCTGGACGGGAATTCCCGCTACACGCGGCTCGACCCGAGGACGGGCGGGGCGATCGCCGTCGCCGAAGCCTGCCGCAATCTCGCCTGCGTCGGCGCTCGGCCCGTCGGCGTCACAAATTGTCTGAATTTCGGCAGTCCCGAAAAGCCCGAAGTCATGGCCCAGTTCAAAGCCGTCGTCGAAGGCCTATCCGAAGCCTGCCGGGCCTTCGAGATTCCCGTCACGGGTGGGAACGTCAGCTTCTATAACGACACGGAAGGCCTTTCCATTGATCCTACCCCGGTGCTCGGAATCGTCGGGCTCGTCGGGGACATCGGCAAGGTCGTCACGCCTGGGTTCAAGAAAAAAGGCGACGCGGTCGTCCTGCTCGGGGAGAACAAAGACGAGATGGGGGGATCGGAATATCTCGCCATCCGAAACGGCCGGACGGAAGGCCGGCCGCCGTCGATCGACCTGGCTTTTGAAAAGGCCGTACACGACGTCTGCCTTGAGGCCGCGGAATCATCTTGGCTCGAATCGGCCCACGACCTGTCCGAAGGAGGCCTGGCGGTGAGCATCGCCGAATGCGCCTTCCACGGCAACGGCCGGATCGGCTGCGGTCTCGAGCTGGAGGATGATCTGCGGCCGGACGCGCTGCTTTTCGGCGAGACGCAGTCCCGGATCCTCGTGACGGTGAAGCCGGCGAAATTGAAAAAGATCCTCGATCTGGCCGCGAAGAAAGGGGTCCCGGCCGCCGTCCTCGGAAAAGTCGGAGGGGACCGCATCCGGATCAGACACAAGGGACGCGAGCTCATCCATATCCGGGTCGAAGAAGCCTATCGCGCCTGGAAAGAGGCCATTCCTCGTTGCTTTGCCGTAAAATCATAAAATTCAAAGGAAGGCGCCATGTCCGAAGAGATTTTCGTCAGTCCTAGAAAACGCGGACGCATCCTGGTCCTCCTCTCGGGTCGAGGATCGAACTTCATGAAGATCCACGACGCGATTCTGGCCGGCCGGATCGACGCGGACATCGCCCTCGTCTTCAGCAACAAGGAAGAGGCCCCGGGCCTCCAGATCGCGAAAGAGCGCGGGCTTGAGACCCTCTATCTCAATCCCAAGCTTTATGCCGAGAAGGAGGAGTACGACCGCGAGATCGTCCGCGAGGCCCGGAAGAGGAGCGTGGACCTCATCTGCCTCGCCGGCTATATGAAACTCCTGACGCCGGCGTTCTGCGTCGAATTCAAGAACAGGATCATGAATATCCATCCGGCGCTGCTGCCCTCGTTCCCGGGCCTTCACGTCCAGCAGAAGGCGATCGAGTGGGGCGTGCGGTTTTCCGGCTGCACGGTCCATTTCGTCGCTGTGGAAGTCGACATGGGCCCTATCGTCCTCCAGGCCGCCGTCCCCGTTCTCCAGGAAGATACCGAGGAAACGTTGAGCGCGCGCATCCTCGTCGAGGAACACAAGATCTATCCCAAAGCCGTCCGGCTGTTTTTCGAAGGGAAAATCGAGGTCCGCGGCCGCCGCGTGTTCATCAGGGAATGATCCGGGATCGCCAAGAAAAGGCCCGGCTTGATCCCCTCTCGTCACCGGAGCGATTTCTTCAAAAAAATCCGGATCCCCGGCTGTTCTCTATTTCTTCTCAGGCCTTGGGTTATTGACAGCGCTGTCCGGCAGGCGATATAGTTCCGGCATGGAAAAGAGGGGGAAATTCATAATCCGGCGACGCCGATTACGAGCAAGATGGAATAAAGAATGTCTGAAAACCTGATAGAGCGTTACTTGTCCGATATGGGGGAAATCCGTAGGACAGGGGCCAACGTAGCGGAGACTTCGTTCTATCCGGCGTTGGAACGGCTGCTTTCGGACATCGGGAAGACCCTTTCGCCCAAGGTCCGCTGCGTCATCAATCTTGCAAACCGTGGCGCGGGACTCCCGGACGGCGGCCTTTTCTCGGCCGATCAATTCCGCCGCAAAACAGGCGACGAAAACGACAAGGAGAATCCGTTTCTGGTTCAGAACCCGTCGCGCGGCGTGATCGAAGCTAAGTCTCCCGCGGAAGACGTCCGTCGGATTTCCGAGACCGAGCAGGTGGAGCGATACTGGAAGCGGTATGGCCTGGTGCTCGTAACCAACTTCCGCGCCTTCGCCGTCGTCGGCCAAGGCCCGACAGGAAAACCGTGCGTTCTGGAATCCTTCGCTCTGGCCGAATCCGAGAGCGAATTCTGGCGCCTGACCGCTCATCCTCGCTCGACCGCGGCGGAGCACGGCGAACGCATGTTGGAGTATCTGAAGCGAGTGCTTCTGCTCAACGCACCGCTGGCCGCTCCCCAGGACGTTGCCGGAATTCTCGCCTCCTATGCGCATGACGCACGACTCCGTATCGAAAAACTGGACCTTCCAGCCCTGATGACCCTACGGCAAGCCCTCGAAGAAGCCCTCGGCCTGCGGTTCGAGGGCGACAAGGGCGAGCATTTCTTCCGATCAACGCTCATTCAAACCCTCTTCTATGGCGTCTTCTCGGCTTGGGTCTTGTGGGCGCGGCGACACGACGCCATACCCGATAAAAAAACCGGATTTGCCGACGCCATCCGCGATTCCGCGGCGCCGTACGCCGTTGCCGGCGGCTTCGACTGGCGCTCCGCCCACTATCTATTACGCGTGCCCATGCTCCGCGCCCTATTCGTTCAAGTCGCCGATCCCGCCCGTCTCGGAGCGTTGGGTCTGATCGAAGTCCTCGATTGGGCCGCCGCCACCCTCAATCGTGTGAATCGCGCCGATTTCTTCAAGTCCTTCGACGAAGGGCATGCCATCCAATATTTCTATGAGCCCTTCTTGCAAGCCTTCGATCCCGAACTCCGCAAGGAGCTCGGCGTCTGGTACACCCCCGAGGAGATCGTCCGCTATCAGGTTGAACGCGTGGATTCCGTCCTCCGTTCGGAACTCGGTTTGGCCGACGGCCTGGCCGATCCGAAAGTGATCGTCCTCGATCCCTGCTGCGGCACCGGCACTTACCTTCGGGCCGTCCTCCGCCGCATCGCCGCCACCCTGCATGACAAGGGCGGCGACGCCCTGGTCGCGAACGATCTCAAGAAAGCCGCCATGGAGCGCGTCTTCGGCTTCGAGATATTGCCCGCGCCATTCGTCATTTCGCATCTCCAACTCGGACTGGAACTCGAAACTCTCGGCGCCCCGTTGAGCGACCGCAGCGAGCCGCCCGAGCGCGCTGGGGTCTATCTGACCAACGCCCTCACCGGTTGGGAGCCGCCTAAAGAAGTCCAGAAAAAAATCGCCTTCCCCGGTTTCGACGAAGAACGCGACGCCGCCGGTAACGTGAAGCAGGAAAAGCCCATCCTCGTCATCCTCGGCAACCCACCTTACAACGCCTTTGCCGGCGTCAGTCCCGAAGAAGAGCAAGGCCTTGTCGAACCGTACAAGAAAGGCCTCATTTCCGAGTGGGGCATCAAAAAGTTCAACCTCGATGACCTCTACATCCGTTTCTTCCGCCTCGCCGAAAAGCGCATCGCCGAACACGGCGGCCGGGGCGTCGTATCGTTTATTTCGAACCACTCCTGGGTCAGCGATCCGTCCTTCGTCGTTCTGCGGCAGCATTTGCTCGATTCCTTCGACCGATTTTGGATCGAGAACATGCACGGCAACCGGAAAATTTCGGAATATGCGCCGGATGGCCGCACCAGTGAAACCATTTTCGCTACCTCAGGATTCTCAGTTGGCATCCAACAAGGCGTTGCCATCTCGTTGTGGGTAAAACACCCCAAGCGCAAAGGCGATCCGATTGTCCGCTTCCGCGATGATCTCAACGACGCCAAAGCGGGCGAGCGCCGGGCGCATCTCCTCGCAAACCTTGAAGACAAGCGCTTCGACGCACAGTACAAAACCTCCAATCCCCGGAAAGACAATCGTTGGAGTTTCCGGCCATCGGATGTGACAAGCGCATATCTAAAATGGCCGAAGGTAACGGAGCTTTGTGCTCTGCCGCCATACAATGGACCTATCGAGCGGCGCGGCAATTCCCTGATTGTCTTCCCGGACGAGCGGGGGCGACTGATGCGTGTAGCGGAATATCTTAATCCATCTGTGTCAGACGATGAAATCAGAAATCTTGTGCCCGAGTTCATGAACTCTTCTGGCGAGTTCAATGCGGTAAAGACCCGCATACAACTCAAGGGCGGAAGATTTAACGCGAACAACATCGTCAGTTATCCATTCAAACCTTTCGATATACGCAACGCATACCTTGACCCCAATATTGCGCCTTTGTTCTCTCGTCCTGCGCCACAACTGTTAAAACAGCGGTTCTCAGGCAATCGTTTTTTTATCACCCGTGACACCGCCGATAAAGACCCGGAAGGCCCCCCCTTTTTCTTTTCCCCAGTTGTTTGCGATTACGACTGCATTTCCGGCCATGCGCGCCATTTTCCGATTCGACTCAAAACAAGGCCGAACCGCCGGGCAAGTCGAGGTTCGCTTGAAGATCGCGACTTACCCGGCGCGGAAAATGGCGCAGAGAAGATCGCCGCTAATATTTCCCCTTCCGCTCGTGTTTATCTGGCGTCACTCGGATTATCCAACCCGGACACCGATCAGAAGACCGCCGAACTGATCTGGTATCACGCGTTGGCCATCGGCTATTCGCCCGCGTATCTCACCAAGAATGCGGACGGAATTCGGCAGGACTGGCCGAGGATTCCGCTTCCGAAGGAAAAGGATTTGCTGCGCGCCTCCGCGGCTATTGGGCGGCAGGTGGTGGCTTTGCTGGACACGGAAGCGCCGATTTCCGGTGTGACCGCTGGAAAGATTCGTGATGACCTCAAAACTATCGCCGTTTTTCAGCACGTGGATGGGAAACCGGCGAAACCCGAGTCCGGGGATCTTGACTTAACCGCCGGTTGGGGCCACGGCGGCAAGGGCGGCGTCACAATGCCGGGCAAAGGGAAAATCATTCGCCGGGATGACAGAGCCTACGACATCTTCCTCAACGCCGTCTCGTGCTGGCGAAACGTGCCCGAGGCGGTGTGGGATTACACGATTGGCGGCTATCAAATCATCAAGAAGTGGTTGTCATACCGCGAAAAGCCGCTGCTTGGCCGCGGTCTAACCTCTGACGAAGTCCGCTACGTGACCGAAATCGCGCGCCGCCTGGCGGGACTGGTTTCTTTGGAGCCAGCCTTGGACGACAACTACCGGAAAGTCATCAAAGCAACATACTCCTGGCCCAAGAAATGATCATGGCGATCATTTAACAAAGCCTCATGTTCTGAGTACCATATAATACAACGATGACAGGAAATAGATTATGACTATAGCAATATCCGTAAGGCTCCCCAAGGAACTCGTCAAACAATTGGACGGCGTCGCCGAGGAAACGGAACGGCCGTGGTCTTTCATTATCCAGAAAGCGCTGGAATCCTATATCGCGGATATCGCCGATCTCAAGGTTGCTCTCGACCGGCTCCACGACAAGACCGATTCTCTCATTTCGAGTAAGGAACTGAGGAAGTCCCTTGGCTTATAATGTCGTTTATAAAAAGTCTGTCCATCGCGATTTGAAGAAGCTTTCCAAAAGGGACGCCGGCCGTATGGAGTGTAAGGATTTGCTTTTTCGCTCTGCACGACTCACGCTCCCATTAAGCGGGGAATCGACGCTCCCCATCACGAAAAAGAGGATAATCCCGGACGCGGATCGAGTCAAGAACAAGAAATTGGTCATGATCAAATAGTTTATTCCCAATGATCGGCCGTTTTTTCCCTTTGATTTTATCTAGCTCTTTTAAAATGTATCGCGGTAACTACACATAAAGGACTTCGGAGAAAGATATTGCATTGACATTGCACAGCAGTTCTTTTATATTTTTGAAATTCTCGATGACTTGAGTTCTGGGGGAAATTAGATGAAAAAGAATTCAGAACCAACTCATATGTGGGAAACAATCCTATTGATAATTGCATATGCAGCATCAATTCTTTTATTATTCTATTTTAAGGTCTTATCGGGCAATAATCTTGTTTTGACTTTCACAACGGCATTTGGGTGGCTGGTTGCCTTGTTAATCGCAATCATAAACTTAAATAGGGCGCGAAAAGATAACAAGAAAGCAAAAGACTATGAGACTAAAAAAAGATTGGAAATTGATGCTTTCAAAGAGATCAATGGAACGATAAACGTTCTATCTGATAAACTAACAAATTTGAGCACGTTCTTCCTCGCCACCTTGCCAAATCATCTCAAGAACCACCTTGAGAACCCAACATTGTTTAAATACGATCCTATAAAAAGAGATTTAGAAAGAGAAGCATTGCGTGTTGGCTTATACGAAGGGATGACTATATTCTTATTGACTATTGAAGCCAACGAAATCGCAGTAATCGATTTCGATTATTTAAGGAAATATATAGGCATCCAAATGGAAGATCTTCACAAACTGCTAGATGAGTTTAATACCTATTCATCAAAGCTATTCGACCTAACATATATAAAACAGCCACAATCATATTTGGAACTTAAGGATAAGTGTAATAAGATATGGAACTTCATCCTTCTTATAGAAGGCTACCTTTTTGATTATAGAATCATATTAATGAACTCAATTTTATCAGATATTTTTGCCAGGTCTGTCCCACCTCGAAAACCTAGAGACCCCAATATCAAAACATTAAAAGAGGTTGCCATCAAGGAAGAACCGGAATAAAATATTTAATCTTTATTAGGGGGTTATCTATGTCTAATGTAATATTTATTTTATTGCCTATGATTCCCTTTATAACTAGAAGCATATTATTCATAAAATATTTCTCTAAAATGGGGGGACAAATTACTAATGAAGAAAAAGATAGAGAGTCACATAGATCTTACATTCTTCCCTTGGCTGGATTTAGTTTTGCTGGATTGATCGGCCTAATAGTCGTCGATGCCTCAAAACTCATTCACTATAGTTATCCAATATATTATATTTTCTTAAGTTTTATTTTTTTTATTTTTTCAGCTAACTTACAAAGCTACAAATCAAGACTATGGGAAGACCAGATTGCAACGGGTTGCATAGACATTGCGAACTTCTGCTTAATTTTATGCATAATAAGCCTATTATTTGCAGCTCATATCGACAAGACAATGACTTATACTCTCGCAGTGATTGCGTTTATATTATGGCTATTTGATCATATAATGCGAATGATATTCGAATTTTCTTATTATCATGAAAAGGAAATACAAAAATGAGTACAAAAGACGAAAAGACGAAAGATGTCACTAAGGAGAGAATTATAACAGAGGGGATTGATTTCTGTCGTTGCCCAAAACATGGAATACGATATCCAAAGGGATCTTTTTGTCCGCGTTGCGAATCAGAAAGGAAGAATCCAAAACCCTCTAAATAAATGTAAGGCTTCTGATTCTCTTTCGTCTACTAAACGTACCATGACCCTTTTCCTTTTCGACGACTTTCTCTAGCCGAAAAAGGTAATTTCAGAAGCACGATTTATCCTAAACTGTCGAATTTATAATAATCTCTAATATTATTAATATAAAGTGGTTCATCCGACATTCTTGTGGGTAACAGGGTAAAGATCTAAAGCGCCGCAATGGAAATAGATCGCGACCTTGAAATTCTGGCGGTTCCGGTAGCCGTAGGCCATCTTCTTGATCGTCTGAATCTTGGAATTGAGCCCTTCGCTCACCGCGTTCGTGATCCGATGTCTGAAGTACGTCAGAATCTGAGCCAAGTATTTCCGAAACATTCGGGCCTTTTCAATCACCGGCTCCAGTCTCGAATGCGTCGCCCAGAAAAACCAGGCCTTAAAATGCCGCGCTGCCCAGGCCAAGCGCGTGTAGCCCCAAAGCTCGCGAAAACTCTCTTTGATCGCCCACGCCCGGGCCGTCTTCAACTTCTGCCGGCTCAGGCTCCTCAACCGGCTCTTATGCCTGTCGGGAACGTTCTCCTTCGAGTACAGCCAAAGATATTTGGAGCCGGTCAGCGTCTCGTCGGCCTCCCGCTGAAGTTCCCGATGTTCTTCCTTGCGGACCTCGTCCACCGCCTTGACCATGTGCGTCATCAGATGGTAGCGGTCAAAGACGATCTTCTCCCCGGCGTCGGGAACATGATTCCGAATCGAGGCCAGGTATGGGTCCCAGATATCCACGGCGATGGCTTTGATCTTGGCTCTCTTTTTCTTGGAGAAACGGACAAAATAGCCGTCCAGACTCTCCTGCTTCCGGTCGTCCCCGATATAGTCAACCGCCGCCCGATCCAAATCGTTGACCAGGGTGATGTAATCGTGCCCTTTGCCCACCGACTTCTCATCGACACCGATCGTCTTGGGTATCCGTTTCTTTTTGCGCTTCAGGGATTTGCTTTTTCGCTCTGCACGACTCACGCTCGCATTAAGCGGGGAATCGACACTCCCCATCACGAAAAAGGATAATCCCGGACGCGGATCGAGTCAAGAACAAGAAATTTACCACGAAAGCGGCCGGCGGGCCGGCTCAGCGAGCCGGATGACCACAAATGCGCCTAAAAGACAATAGACCCCCATCCCCCATCAAAACCACTCGTCCTAAAAATACTCCGCCCGCTCTTCGGCCGCCATCAGGGCGACCTCGGTCAAAACTCGCGACGGCGGCGGCTTCTCGGCCACGAACGTCAGCTTCAGGTGATCAATGATCCGGTCCACGGCGGCATAATCTGTGATGAAGGCCACGACCTTCATCGTCCCTCCACACTTGGGACAGACCATCGGATCGACCTCATAGACCTTCCGGATCATGGCCGCCCAGCCCTTGGAAGGGACGGGTTTGAGTTCCTCCTCGACCATCCGTAGGGCGAAAGGATTCCGGCCCGCCTTCCGCACCTTCCCCCGGTGGGCGTTGGCGTACAGGCTATAGTACCGAACCATGACCTGGCCTTTGTCGGGGATGTGCGAGGTCACCCGGGCGATGAACTCCAGATAATCCATCGTCTCCCGCTCTGCGCCGTCCTGGCCGTGGCTATAGCCGACCTTACACTCGGGCTCTAAGAACGACAGTCGCTCCAAGGCCAGGACCGGCCGGATCATGTATTTCCCCACCCGCTCGGCCTCCGGCTTCGTCTTGGCCCGAACCATGCTGTGGACGTTGAAACCGGTGTGAGGCCAAGAGAGCAAGCGCTCCATCCATTCCGGGCTGAGAAGTTCCCGGCCAACGAGAAACGACAGGACCTCCCGGGCGAAGATCTCCGTTAGCCGCGTGTCGTTAATCCGAGAAATCTGATGGAAGACACCCGCCGCGTCCACTCCGCCTTCGGTCACCAGAAAATGGAGGTGGGGATGCCCTCCCGCGCTCTCTCGCCGCCCTTGACAGATTCTGAGCCCCGATTTATGCTTCCGCCCGGTGGAAAAATGCGGCTATTGAGCCGAAACCGTGCCCGCAGGCGGGCGGAGCCGAAAAGCAAATTCTTATCCTCCCGGCGGCGCTCAATTCATTCAGCAGCGCAATCGCGAGCCAATTCCATTGGCCGGTGACGATCCCGTCCTACAAGCAATCGTTCGATTTGAATGCGTAGGGGCTTGTCGAAAAACCCCACTTCGAGGCTTCAGGGGTTAAAACCCCTGAAGAAACCTGTAGTGCTCCTCAAAATTCGGACAGGTCCCTAAGGTGTAAAATTCGCTGCCTCTGAGAGGAGGCGGCAGATGAAACGGCAGCGAAGGCAGTTCAGCGCAGATTGGAAGGCCAAGATTGCCTTGGAGGCGATCAAGGGGCAGCGAACGATCCAAGAGATTGCCTCTCATTACGAAATTCATCCCAGCTTGGTGACGCACTGGAAAAAGCAGCTGCTGGAGGGAGCGTCTCTTCGCGTGGCTGCATATCTTCCGCCGTCTCGTCATCCGCTGGGAATACCACATCCAGAACTTCCTCGGCTTCGTCCACCTCGCCTGCCTGCAACTGCTGCTTAGGCGTCTATGAGACTGCTTTAGTGCCTGTACTGAATCTCAGCTCACTCGACGTGGGCGTGTCAGCCAGGCCAAGGTGGCGGCCAGCAATGTGAGCAAAAGGGCGGGCCATAGATCGGGCGGTCGTGTTAATGAAAGCACGGTCGCCAATCCAACTGTGCAGGTCAGCAGTAGCGCTCCGTAAAAAGTCCACCGCGGCACGAACACTAGCAGCGCTCCGGTGAGGTCGAGTAGACCCGTCAGGTAGCGGAACCACTGGCCCCACCCGAACGCTACGAATGTCTGCACCGTGTGCAGAGAGCCGGTAAGTTTGGCTGCCCCGGTGGTCAAGAATGCGAGGCCTAGAAGTACTCTGAGAACACGGATGGCGATCAGGCGTTTCCTGCTTGCTGTCTCTACCATGGACTTCTCCTTCCCAAATCAAAGCGTGCTTACCGCTTAATGCGGATTTTCACGATCTTTCACCCAGGGATTTTCATGATCATTCACCCATCCCCGGGTTTTATTGATAGAAAATTCCTTTTCTGGCGCGGCGCAGGCCCCTTGCGTCAGGCTCAGGATTATCCCTTCCCCTCACAGGTTTATTGTATTCTCGGCCGAGTTCAGGTGTCAATTGTCCCAGCCGCCGACGGAAAAGGCTCCCGCCGGCCAGTTTTCGCGCGCGACGGCTGAGAAAGCGGCCAAACGCGGCCAGGCCGCTCCCCTCTCCTAATCACCCCCTATTCGTAGTCCCCGCTCTCCTCGGCCGCCATCAAGGCATCCTGCTCAAAGACATGAGACGGCGGCGGCTTCTCGGCCACGAATATCAACTTCAGGTGACCGATGATCCGGTCGACGACCGCAGGTTCGGTAAATGATGGAACAGCACCCGGTAGAGGACCGTGCGCTCCGGATGGCGAGCCTCACGGAGGCTAGGCGCACCGGCAGCGACGAGTTCTTCGGCGACGCGGAGCTCGCGCGCGTGGTGGGATCGACGCCTGCGTCAGACGACTTGATGCACGCGGTGCTGGACGCACACCGCTGGATCGGCGAAGGCACACGCCTCTCCGACGACATCTCGCTCGTCGTGATCGAAAGCGTCGAGCAGGCCGCGCCCGCGGGCGACAGCGCCAGCAAGGCGACCGGTTGAGCGGCAGTCTCAGGGCGCGTTCTGCAGTTGAAGCGTCACGTGTCTCCGGCGGGTCAGGTTCGGAGCGACGACACACTGTGACAACGTTTCGTCACCGCACACGCGAACGCGCCACACCAGCCGGTTGTCCATCTCGGCGTCGAGGATTCTGCCGGTGGCACGATCCACGGTACTTCGCACCGTGAACTCCTCGCATCCCCACAGGACGACGAACCGCGATCCGTCGGCGCGAACCATCTCGAAGTTGTTGCCGACGCTTCCGCAGACCGGCGCTTCCATCCACGGACGGTGCATCCGCCATGCGGCGCCGCTCGGGGGCAGGAACTGCGTGACGAACCTCGCACGTCGCGCATCCAGGGCTTCAAGACGCACGGTCACGACCAACCGGTCTCTCCCGACTCGAAAGCTCGCACCATTCGACCAGTCGCCGATCACGAATTCCGGTCGAGTATACGAGTCGCCGGGAACGTGGACTTTCCGGCTGCCCGCCAGCGGACTCACGGAAAAGAACAGCGTGTACAGATCCGTCACCAGCCCGAGAAGATCCGCGTCATCGGCCCCGGTGAGCGATGCGATGACCGTCCGCGGATGCGCGAGTAGATCGTACGGCGCGAGCGCCATCGGTCGTTCCCCCGCCGCCGTGTCCCTGACCGAGAGCCACTCGACCTGTTCCTGGACCACGCCATCACGCTCGACGACGTTCAGCCGGACGGTCGCCAACAGCTCGGCTGGATCACCTTCAGTGCTCGTGCGCATTTCGTACAGGAGATGGTCGCCGCGTGACAGTCGACGCTCGTACCGATAGGAGTCTTGCCGCGACAACCCTGCCTGAGTGCAGATGAGCAGCGCCCCTCCGACGAATAGCAGACTCGTTCGACGCATCGGTCTCAAATTATAGGTAGAGTGTAAGGATTTGCTTTTTCGCTCTGCACGACTCACGCTCCCATTAAGCGGGGAATCGACACTCCCCATCACGAAAAAGGATAATCCCGGACGCGGATCGAGTCAAGCCGATGGGGAGGAAGCGCTCCCCATCCCCCTCGGCCATCCGCACGAGGGGCTTTGAGGATCCGCACGTTGTTTAAAAAGCGCAGCTTATCCCTTTCGGGATTCCGCGCTCAGCAGTTTTATTAAGAATTTCAGGTCTTCTCGGTCCTTGGGACGGCCGGCGGCCTTCTTCATGCGGATCATATCCTCGAGCGAGGGAAAAAAGACTTCGGTTTTTCCAATCTTGCCGGAGATCTTATGCTTCCAGATATCCTTAAAGGAAACGCCCTTGACGAATGGGTGGATATCGGTTTCCAGGACGTATTGTCGGATGAGGACCTTGTGGGTCAAAAAGTCGGTCTCGTCGAAATCGGCCAGGTCATACCCGAATCGCCGGAGGGCTTTCATGACTCTTCGGATATTGGCCCGCGTCGGCTTAACAAAAAGATCGATGTCCAGCGTGGCTCGAGCATAACCGTACACGGGAAAGGCCGTCGCTCCGATAATGACGAAGATGGCCCTATTTTCTTTTAAATATTGAAGGAGTCGTTCCATACCCATGGCGTCGGAGCATAGTCCGCATTTCCCGGTTTTTTCGTTCCATGAGAAGAAAGCGTTGGCCGGGGGTTAGCGATCGCAAATAGTCCAATTCGAATTCGATCTCGCGGTCATCGTTCGCGGTCTTGAGAAGGAGGATTCCTTTCGCGTTTTTCGTGCGATTCACGCGAATATTATACCACAAAATCAGCGCGGTGACCGCGTTTAGAGACGTCCATAGCCAAGGAAACGGAACGGCCGCGGTCTTTCATTATCCAGAAAGCGCTGGAATCCTATATCGCGGATTTCGCCGATCTCCAGATCGCTCTCGACCGGCTCCGCGACAAGACCGATCCTCTCATTTCGGGTAAAGAACTGACGGGATGTCTGTAAAGGCGAAATATAACCAGGCATGTGACCAGGAGCAAAACTCCGATCTCGCCTGCTCCTTTTATTCCCGGCCCATTCTTTATATAATGAATCGTTCTCCAAGCGCTCGGCAGAAAGGAACGAAGCCGCCATGAAATCCGTTGAGGAGCAATTCGAACACCTGAGAAAGGGGTGCGTCGAGATCATCCAGGAAAACGAGCTCAAGGCCAAGCTCGCCCGCTCGATCAAGCAGAACAGGCCGCTCAAGGTCAAGGTCGGTTTCGATCCGACCGCGCCGGACCTCCACCTCGGCCATACCGTCATCCTGCGCAAAATGAAGCATTTCCAGGACATGGGCCACGACGTCGTATTCCTCATCGGCGATTTCACCGGACTCATCGGCGATCCGTCGGGCCGCTCGGCCACCCGGCCCCCGATGACGCGGGAAGACATCGCCAGGAACGCCGAAACCTACAAGAAACAGGTTTTCAAGATCCTCGATCCGCGGAAAACCATTATCGACTTCAACGCCCGGTGGCTCGGGGCTCTCACGAGCTTCGAGATCATCACCCTTGCCGCCAAGTACACCGTCGCCCGCATTCTCGAGCGCGACGATTTCACGAAAAGATATAAGGGCGGGCTTCCCATCTCGATCCATGAGCTGCTCTATCCGCTCTACCAGGCCTACGATTCCGTGGCCCTCCGCTGCGACGTCGAAATGGGAGGCACGGACCAGAAATTCAACCTGCTTGTCGGACGCGAGATCCAGCGTGAATACGGGCAGGAACCGCAGATCGTGGTCACCCTGCCGCTCCTCGAAGGCCTGGACGGCGTCGAAAAAATGAGCAAATCCCTGGAGAATTACGTCGGCATCACCGAGCCGCCCGGAGAGATGTTCGGCAAGCTCATGTCGGTGAGCGACCCGCTGATGTTCAGATACTACGAGTTGCTGACGGACACGCCGGCGGCCCAAATCGAGAAATGGAAAAAAGAGATCGAATCCGGCCGGCTCAATCCCCGCGACCTCAAAGTCGAGCTGGCCAAATCCATCATCGCGGACTTCTGGGGAACGGAGGAAGCGGGAAAGGCCGCCGGGGAATTCGATCGTATTTTCAAGAATAAAGAAATTCCCAAGGACATCGAAGAGATCGTCCTGACCTCGGCCGAGACCGCCGCGCCCCTGGAATTCCTGGCCCTGCTCGTCGGAAAAGGCTTATGCCCGTCGCGAGGGGAAGCCAAACGGTTGATCCAACAGGGGGGAATTTCGCTCGATGGCGCGCGCATCGAGGACATCGGGCTCAAGATCGAGATCAAGCCGGGACAGGAATATATTCTCAAAATCGGAAAAAGACGCTTTTATAAGATCCTCTCCGCCCAAAGATCTTAGAGCCCGCGGCGCGCCTTTTCCATTTGTCTCGATGTCATGAAGGGTTATCCTTTCATTACTCCGATAGGCACGACTCTCGCGACAAGCCGGCCGAGTCCGGCCTCGTGGGAAACCCGGACGACCTCGTCAACGTCTTTATAGGCCCCCGGCGCTTCCTCGGCGACGCCTTTCCAGCTCGCGGATAGTAGCTCGATCCCTTTTTTCGCCAGATCGTCGCGGATCTGCTCGCCCCGGTAGCGCCGCTGGGCCTCGTGCCGGGACATCAGCCGGCCGGCGCCGTGGGCGGTCGAGCTGAAGCTCCGCTCCTCGGCCTCGGCCGTGCCGGCCAGCACGTAGGACGCCGTCCCCATGCTGCCGGGAATGATCACGGGCTGGCCCACGGCGCGGTAGGCGGCGGGGATCTCCGGCCGCCCCGGGCCGAAGCTGCGCGTGGCGCCCTTGCGGTGGACACAGAGCTTTTTGCTCTCCCCCCCGACCGTATGATTTTCGATTTTAGCGACGTTATGGCAGACGTCATAGACCTGACGCATGCCCCGCGAGTCGCCGAGGACTTTCTGAAAGACGTTCCTCACCCAATGGGCGATCATCTGGCGGTTGGCGAACGCGTAATTCACCGCCGCGCACATGGATCCGTAATATTGCCGACCGAGGGGTGACTTGATCGGCGCATGGATCAGCTCCCGGTCGGGCAAGCCCTCGATGCCGAACGCGTCTTCCATGGACCGGATATAATCCGAGGCCACCTGGTGCCCCAGGCCGCGGCTGCCGCAGTGGATCATGACCAGGATTTGGCCTTTCGCGTCGATCCCAAAAGCCTTGGCCGCGCCGGGATCATAAATGACATCGACTTTCTGGAACTCGAGAAAATGGTTGCCCGCGCCGAGCGTGCCGAGCTGAGGGACGCCGCGCTCCAGGGCGCGAGGCGAAATGTGGGTCCATTCGGCGTCTTTCATCCGCCCTTGTTCCTCGGTCATCCGCAGGTCTTCGCCGGTCCCGTAGCCGTTCTCGACGGCCCATTCGGCTCCCTTGGCCAGGATTTCTTTGAGCACCTTCACACTAAGCCGGGTCACGCCGGCCTTGCCGACGCCCGAAGGGACCTCCTTGAAAATCTCGGCCAGGAGTTCCTTGCGCTTCGCCGTGACGTCCTTTTCCAGGAAATCCGTGCGGAGGAGCCGCACGCCGCAATTGATGTCGTAACCGACTCCGCCGGGCGAGATGACCCCCTCGTCCAGATCGAACGCGGCGACCCCTCCGATCGGGAAGCCGTAGCCTTGGTGGGCGTCGGGCATGACGTAGGACATGCGCTGGATGCCGGGAAGGCAGGCCACGTTCCGGGCCTGCTCGAGGGTCAGGTCGCCCCGCACGGATTCAAGGAGGCGGCGGGAGGCATAGATCAGGGCGGGCACGTTCATCGCGCCCTGCTTCGGCATTTCCCAGGTATTGTCGTCGATTCGCTTTAAATCCATGGGCGTCCCTCACATATCGACCACGACCTGGATGGACCAGCCGCCGCAGTTTTGCTCGATTTTCATCTCGTTATACGTGATCGCTTTGACGACGCCGAAGATATCGACGGAATTTTTCGCGTCGTCGCCCCGGAAGACGGCCTGAAGGCGGAACCCGCTCTCGTCTTTTTCGATCTTCATGTCCTCGACCGAGGCCAAAAGAAAATTCTTGGTCTCGAAAAGAAAGAGGATCTCCTCAAGAAATTGATAAAGAAGCTGCTCGAGGTCGCGGCCCCGCGCCCGGACCGGAAAAGAGGCCGCGCTCCTGATGGGCAACCAATCCCACATCAACGAGGCCGTGGCCAGCGCAGCGTTGACGAACGCCTCCTCGAGCGTCGCGCCGAACGCCCGGAACTTGCCGTCCGCGGGGTGAGGGAGGATCCGGTATTTTTCCATCAGAAGACGCCGGCGATCAGGCTCCCGCAATACGGGCACTTTCCGCCCCGGACGATGTTCTCGTCGACCATGAATCCGTGCCGCCGGATGACCGGCCTCTGACACTGCGGGCAGAGCGTGGAATCCCCTTCGCCCATGACGTTGCCGATATAGACATAGCGAAGGCCCGCTCTTTTGCCGACAGCGAACGCCCGGCGCAGCGTTTCGACCGGCGTCGGCCGCGCCTCCGTATATCGATAATCCGGATGAAACCGGCTGATATGCCAGGGGATATCGGGATCGACGCCAGCGACGAACCCGGCGATATCCTCGAGTTCCCGGTCTCCGTCATTGAGGCCGGGCACGACGAGCGTCGTAATCTCCATCCAGATTCCCAGCTTCTTCATCAAGCGGATGGAATCTAAAACGGGGGCGAGCCTCGCCCGGCAGATCGTTTTATAGGTCTCCTCGCGGAAGGCTTTGAGATCCACGTTGGCCGCGTCCAAATAGGGTTTGATCGCCTCGAGGGCCTCGGCCGTGATGTAGCCGTTGGTCACGAAATGATTGGCCAGCCCGGCTTGTTTGGCGAGCTTGGCCGTGTCATAGGCGTATTCGAAGAAAATCGTCGGCTCGGTGTACGTATAAGAGACGCTCCGGCAGCCCTGCTTCAGGGCGTTACGGACCACGTCTTCGGGAGACAGAGGCTGCCCTCCGGCGCCGGCTTCGTTTTTCGGCGAGGACTGAGAGATCTCCCAATTCTGGCAAAAGGCGCAGCGGAAATTGCAGCCGACCGTCGCGATGGAGAACGCGGTCGTCCCCGGAAGAAAGTGAAAGAAGGGCTTTTTCTCGATCGGGTCCACGTGCGCGGCGATCACCTCTCCGTAAACATGGGTCTCGAGCCTGCCGCCGCGGTTTTCCCGAACGCCGCAGACGCCATATTTTCCCGGGGCGATCACGCACCGGTGGGCGCAGAGGGCGCAGACGACCGTCCCGTCCTCCCGGCGTTCGTAAAACATGGCCTCTTTGATCATATTCCCCTATCGATCCCTTGACTGATCACAATTCCCTCAACCATTCCGGAAAGAGAGAGCCGGATTCAGGCCTCCACCATCGCCGATGGGCAGAGTTCGGCGAGACGGCATTCCGGGCACTTGGGCTTGCGCGCCTGACATATCTTGCGGCCGTGGTTGACCAGCAGATAATTGAAATCGAGCCAGTGCTTTTCCGGGACGAGGCGAAGGAGGTTGCGCTCGATCTTATCCGGGTCCTCCTGCCGGCTCAACCCCAGGCGCCCCGACAGCCTTTTGACGTGGACGTCCACGGCGATCCCCTCGGCCTTCCCAAACCCCGCTGACAGGACGATATTGGCCGTCTTCCGTCCGACGCCGGGAAGAGTGACGAGTTCGGCCATGGTCTCCGGCACGCGCCCCTCGAAGTCACGGACGATCTTCGCCGAGGCGCCGATGATGCTCTTGGCCTTGTTGCGGAAGAATCCCGTCGGCCGGATGTCCCGTTCGAGCTCCGCGCGGTCGGCCTTGGCGAAGGCCTCGACCGTGGGATATTTTCTGAACAGGGCCGGCGTCAGCTTGTTGACCCGGTCGTCCGTGCACTGGGCGCTGAGGATCGTGGCGACGAGGATCTGGAACGGCGTCTCGAATTCAAGAGCGGTGCGACTTTGCGGGTATTCCTTCTCGAGGATCGCGATGATCTTGACGACACGCGCCTTCACCGGTTCCATCTTGACCTCCGAAACACCGCTTTAAAACCCGGACCGATTATCGCCGGATCATCTTTTCGATGGCTCCCCGCGCCCTGTCGGCGATCTCCGGCGGGACCTCGACACGATGGACCATCTGGTCCAAAGCGGCATAGACCTTTCTCAGCGTGATTTTTTTCATGTTGGTGCAAAAGGCCATATCGTGGGCCGGGTAAAAAGCCTTGGCCGGATTCTCCTTCTTCAGCCGGTAGATGATCCCCGCTTCGGTCGCGATGATGATTTCCCTGGCTTCGGTCGACCGCGCTTCCGTGACCATCTTGCCGGTGGAGAGGACTTTATCGGCCAAATCAATGACCTCGGGCCGGCATTCGGGATGGGCCCAGACGACGGCCTCGGGATACGTCTTTTTCTTCTCCCGAATGTCCCGGGCCAGAATGTTGTTGTGGACATAGCAGGTGCCGTCCCAGGGGATGATGATCTTGCTCGCCCGGCGGGCGACATAGGCCGCCAGATTCTTGTCCGGCGCGAACAGGACCTCCCGTCCCGGCAGGCTTTCGACCACCTCGACCGCATTCGACGAGGTGCAGCAAATATCGCATTCGGCTTTGACCTCGGCCGATGTGTTGACGTAGCAGACGACAGGCCGGCCGGGGAATTTTTTTTTCCATTCGACGAGCTCCGCGGCCGTGATCATATCGGCCATGGGACAGCCCGCGTGGAGGTCGGGAATGAGGACGATCTTGCGGGGAGAGAGGATGGCCGCGGTTTCAGCCATGAAATGGACACCGCAGAAGACGATGATCTCCTGCTCCACGGCCGCCGCCTTCCGGCTCAACTCCAGGGAATCGCCGATGATATCGGCGATGTCCTGGATCTCTCCGATCTGGTAGTTGTGAGCGAGGATGACGGCGTTCCGCGCTTTCTTGAGCTCACGGATCTTTCGAGTGAGCGCTTCTTTGTCGAGATCCTCGATCATCGCCGTTTATTTCGCGATCTTGGCGCCGCAGGCGACGCAGTTTTTCTCGGCCCGGTTCGTGTACTTCCCGCATTCCGGGCACTCGACGAAATCGATGTCGCAGTGACGGCAGGAACAAATCTCTTGCATCCCTTCGAGTGGGCCGTCACAGTACGGACAATTGCACTCCTCGTCGTGATCGACGTGCGGCTCCGCCGGAGCCGCGGCCTCCGCGTCCCCGGCGCCGGCGCGGGTTTTCTTCCGGTAATCCTCGATCGCCTTGTGCAGGGCGTCCGCGCCCAGGTTCGAGCAGTGGAGTTTATTCTTCGGCAGGCCGCCCAGCTCCTCGGCCACCTTGTCGTTGGTGATGGCCTCGGCCTCCTCGAGCGTCTTGCCCATAGCCATCTCCGAGACTATGCTCGACACGGCAATGGCCGCGCCGCAGCCGAAGGTCTGGAATTTGATATCGGCCAAACGGCCGTCTTTGACCTTGATATAGAACGACATCATGTCGCCGCAAACGGGATTGCCGACCTGCCCGACGCCGTCGGCGTCGGGGATCACACCCACGTTCCGCGGATTCGAAAAATGGTCCATGACTTTATCGGAGTAGATCATTTTTGACTCTCCTTGAGATAGTCCGTGTAAAGCGGAGACATCTTCCGCAGCCGGTCGATGATCGGCGGGAAGACATCCAGCAGGTATTCGATGTCCTCGGCCGCCGTGCTTTCCAGCAGGCTGAAAACGAGCGAACCCTGGGCCAGGGCGTGATCCAGGCCCATAGCCAGGAGGACGTGGGAGGCCTTGAGCGTCTTGGACGTGCAGGCCGATCCACTCGACGCGGCGACGCCCTTCATATCGAGGCTGAGGAGCATGGCTTCCCCCTCGACGAATTCGACGCAGAAGCTGGCCTGGTGAGGAAGCCGGTTCAGGGGGTGCCCGGTCAACACGACATGGCCGATTTTCCGAGGCAGCCCGTCGATGAGCCGGTCCCGCAGGCCGCGCGACGTCTCCGCCCGCTCGGTCAACCGGGCCGCGGCGATATCGGCGGCCTTGCCCAGGCCGACGATGGCAGGGACATTTTCCGTGCCGCCCCGGCGTCCGCCTTCTTGGACGCCGCCGTCGATCAAAGGCAGGACGCGCGTTCCTTTTTTCAGGAAAAGGGCGGCGCCGCCTTTCGGACCGTAGAATTGGTCGCCGGCCAGGCTCAGCGCGTCCACGCCCAGCGCTTTGACGTCAATGGGAATCTGGCCGGCGGCGGCGACGGCGTCGGTATGGACGGGCACACCGCGCGCTTTGGCGATCCGGGCGATCTCAGCCACGGGCTCGATCGTTCCGACCTCGGCGTTGGCCAGCATGACCGAAACGAGGATCGTTTCCTTGGTCAGGACCTTAGCCACGTCGCCGGGATCGACGGTCCCGGTCTTGTCGACCGGAACGAGCGTTACGGCAAACCCCATTTTTTCCAGGCTCTTGGCCGCGTTGAGGACGGAATTGTGCTCGACCGCGGACAGGACGAGGTGCGTCCCTTTGTTCCGGCCGGCGAGGGCCAACCCCTTAACGGCCAGGTTGTTCGCTTCCGAACCGCTCGCCGTGAAAACGATCTCGGCGGCGGACGCGTTGACCAGGCGGGCCACGCTCTCCCGCGCCTCTTCGACGGCTCCGAGAGCGACTTGGCCGGCCTCATGAAGGCTCTGCGGATTCCCGAAACGCTCTTTCAAAAAAGGCAGCATGGCCTCGAGGGCTTCAGGGAGGAGGGGCGTCCCCGCAATGTGATCGAGATAAACGCGTTTCATTTCCGCTCCCGAAAAACGGGGACGCGGCCCGAATTCTCGAATTCGGACATGTCCCCCTTGAATTACAGGGCGATGACTTCCTTGACTTCGGGGACTTCTTTCTTCAGGATCCGTTCGATCCCCATCTTGAGCGTCAGCTGGGACATCGGGCACCCGCCGCAGGCGCCGGTCAGTCTCACTTTCACGACGCCGTTCTTATCCACCTCGACAAGCTCGACGTTTCCGCCGTCGGCGATGAGCGCCGGCCGGACTTTATTCAAAGCGGCTTCAACTTTTTCCTTCATGGGCGACTCCTTCAGGTCGATCTTAAAAGACCATTATATAGGAAACTCCGGCCGTTTTCCAGGCTTTACTATATTATTCCTATAATGTTAGTGTAATCTGCCCGTGTCAAGAGCATTTGTTCCAACCGCAGTTCGGGCACGTCGGGCACTTCTCGTCCGGGAGCGTCGCCCCGCACTGCCGGCAGGCGGACTGGTAGAGGTCCTTGATATTGTTCTTGACCTCTCCGAAATGGCGCTCCAGGACCTTGGCGATCGCGTCCGGGATCGAGGTCACCAGCCCCCCTTCCGTGAAAATCGGTTCGGAGCCGCCGATCCCCTTCAGTTGATTGACGAGCTCCTTCGGATCCACGCCGCTCCTCAGGGCCAGGGACACGAGCCGCCCGATCGCTTCGGCGTCGGCCATCGTGGTGTAGCCGCTCTTGCCGATGCTGGCGAACACCTCGAACGGCTTCTGATTAAAGTAGGAAATGGTCACATACAGGTTCCCGAATCCCGTCTTGATCTTGTCCGTGACCGAGGTCAGCGTGTCCGGCCGTTCCTGCGGCAGTCGTTTTTCGGCCGGGGCCGTCTTGGTCAGGACCTGGTCCTCGCGGCAACCGTCCCGATAGATCGTGATGCCTTTGGTGCCCAGGTCGTAGGCCATCAGGTACGCTTTTTCCACGTCTTTGAGCGTGGCTTCGTGCGGCAGGTTGATGGTCTTGGATACCGCGTTGTCCACATTTTTCTGGAGGGCCGCCTGTATCCGGATGTGCCCTTCGGGCGCGATATCGTGGGCCGTGACGAAATAGGCCGGGGGCTTTTTCCCCGGGTTCCGGCCTTTCCATTCCTCGTAGAGCGGATGGAAATCCTTGATCTCCGCGTCGATGATATGGGACGTGAATTCGAAGGCGAAGACGGGCTCGATGCTCGATGAACATCCGGCGATCCGGGAGATCGTCCCTGTCGGGGCGATCGTGATGACCGTGGCGTTCCTCATCTTCGAGCCCTTGTACACGGATCGGCCGATGTTTGGAAAGTTCCCGCGAACCGCGGCCAGCTTCCGCGACTCGGCCGCGGCCGTTGTCCTCAAAAAGGACGACAGCTTTTCGGCGAAGGCCAGGGCTTCGGGCGCGTCGTAAGAGAGCTTCATCCTGATCAGGAGGTCGGCCCAGCCCATGATGCCGAGCCCGATCCGGCGATTGCCCATCGACATGGCCTCGATCTCGGGCAGCGGATATTTATTGACGTCGATGACATCGTCGAGGAAGCGGACCGCGATTCCGATCACGGCCCCGAACCGGTCCCAATCGAACGCATCTTTCTGTCCCGCCGTGAAGAAATTCGCGACGTTGATCGAGCCGAGATTGCACGATTCATAGGCATGGAGCGGCTGTTCGCCGCAGGGATTCGTCGCGTCGATCGTTCCCAGGCCCTTGGTCGGGTTGTCCCGATTGATGCGGTCGATGAAGATGAGGCCGGGGTCTCCTCCGGCCCAGGCCGATTCGACGATCATCCGGAAGATCTTGCGGGCATCCTTCCGGTCGACGACTTTCTTCTTGTACGGATTATAAACGGCATAGAAGGTCCCTTTCTTGACGGCTTCCATGAAAGCGTCCGTGGCGGCGACCGAGATGTTAAAATTTCCCAGGGTCTTGCCGTCCTTCTTCATCAGGATGAACTCCTCGATGTCGGGATGGTCGGCCCGGAGGATACCCATGTTGGCTCCCCGGCGCGTTCCGCCCTGCTTCACGGCCTCCGTCGCGGCGTCGATGACCTTTAAAAACGAGATCGGACCGGAGGCGACGCCCTGTGTCCGCTGAACGAAGCTTCCTTTCGGCCGGAGCCGGCTGAAATCGAAGCCTGTCCCGCCCCCTTCCTTATGGACGAGCGCGGCGTTCTTGACCGTTCCGAAAATGGACTCCATCGAATCTTCGATCGGGAGGACGAAACAGGCGCTCAGGCACATCCCCCGCCCGGCGCCGGTGAGAGTGGGACTGTTCGGCAAGAAGTCGCGGGCCATCATGACGTCGAAAAACTTCCGGGTCCACGTCTGCCTGTCCTTGGCGCTTTTTTCGGCCCCGGCGACGATCGTGGCCACTCTCCGGAACAGGTCGGACGGCGATTTGTCCAGGAAATCGCCTTTCTCGTTCTTCAAAAAGTAGCGGGCCTTCAGAATCCGCATCGCGTTCGGGGAGAAACCCTGGGAATCGCTCATGTCCGGTCCTTTCGTCTCTTCCTGTCTTATCGAATTTATAGTAATAGTATGATATAACAAAGGACGCTTTTTTAAAAGGGGTTTTTCGGATTTTAGGCCGTGGCTTTCCCGTCCGAACTCGGGCTTATCAAACGACGATCCTGGGGATTTCCGGGTTGATCCTGGCCAGAATCTCATAGCTGATCGTGCCGGCCAGCGAGGCCAGGTTTTCCGCGGTGATGACCTCCCGGCCGTCCCTTCCGATGAGCGTCACTTCGTCCTCGAGCCTGACGCCCGGGATGTCCGTGACGTCGGCCATGAAGAAATCCATCGCCACCCGACCCCGCACCGCGGCCCGCTTTCCACGGACGAGGACATAGGCCGCGTTGGACAGACTCCGGCCGTAGCCGTCGTAATAGCCGACGGGAACGACCGCCAGGCGCGCGGGCCGGGTCGTCCGGTACGTGCAGCCGTATCCGACGAACACCCCTTTCGGGACCGGTTTGATTTGGGCGATCCTGGCCCGCCAGGATAAGACGGGCCGCAGCTCGAGCGGCTCGCGCTTCTGGAGCCGGCAGGAGAGAAACGTCTCCTTCGACGGCCACAACCCGTACATCCCGATGCCGACGCGGATCATGTCGAAATACGTCGCGGGGAACAGGATCGAAGAGGCCGTGCAGGACATGTGCTTGAACGGGATTTCGATCCCGTTCCGCCGCAGCCGTTCGATCGCCGCGACGAAATTCTTCAACTGAAATTCAGGATAGGCGGACGACGTGGTGTCCTCGATATTGGCGAAATGCGAGGACAATCCTTCGAGGACCAGACCCGGTTGTCTCTGGATCCCCCGGACGAAACGCGGCAGGTCATCGGCCCAGACCCCCTGGCGGTGGGTTCCGGTTTCGACTTTGAGATGGACGTAGGCGGTGACTTTCATTTTGCGCGCGAGCCGGCCGAGGGCCTCGACCGTTTCCCGATTATAGACCGTGAGGCGAAGGTCAAGACGGAGGGCCTCTTCAAGCTCGTAGGACAGCGAGGCCCCGAGGACGAGGATGGGGACGCCGAGACCTAGTCGGCGAAGACGTTTCCCTTCTTCGATCGTGTTCACGCCGAGCCAATCCGCGCCGGCGCGCACGATAATGGGTGAAACCTCGCGAAGGCCGTGGCCGTAGGCATTGGCCTTGACGACGGCCATGAGTTTCCCGTCCCGCCCGATGAGTTTCCGGAACTGGCGGAGATTGTGGACGAGCGCCCGGCGCTCAATCTCGATCCACTGCGTGAAATTTCCGCTCTTCGTTGTCATGATGGTCGGCGAGAATCCGATCTCGGCCTAACTCCGGGGGCATCCGTTTCGCCGGATGGCCGCCAGATCGAGGAGCCCTTCCAGCGCCTCGTCCCGGAGGACCGACTCGTTCCGTTCGACGCCCGTCGAGACAAGAACGGCCTGGGTCTCCGTGAGGTCCTCGAGTAGGCTCAGGTAATCCTTGAACGCCTGCGGCAGAGCCGAAAACTCCTTCGCCCCGTGTACGGGTTGTTTCCAGCCCGGCACGCGGCGGTACTCCGGCGTCACTTTATCCAGAACCCACGACTCCGCCGGAAACCCCCGAAGGACGCTTCCTTTATATTTATAGGCCGTGCAGACCTGGATCTCTTCGAAGCCGTCCAGCACGTCCGGCTTGGTGATCGCGACCCTCTCGATGCCGTTGATCCGGCAGGCATAGGAAACGGCCACCGCGTCGAACCATCCGCACCGCCGCGGCCGCCCCGTCGTCGCGCCGAATTCGTCGCCGCGCTTGGCGATGATTTTCCCGGACTCGTCGAAGATCTCGGTCGGGAAAGGCCCGGCCCCGACCCGGGTCGTGTAGGCCTTCGTCACGCCCAGGACGGCATCGATCTTTGTCGGTCCGACCCCGAGCCCCGTACAGGCGCCGCCCGCCGTGGAATTGGACGACGTCACGAACGGATAGGTTCCATGATCGACGTCCAGCAGGGCCCCCTGAGCCCCTTCAAAGAGAACCGACGACCCGGCCATGATCTTATCATCCAGGAGACGGGAGACGTCCTGGATATGCGATCGCATCGCGGCGGCATAGCCGGCGTATTCCTCAAAAATCGCCCGGGCCGACAGCTCGGGAAGACCATGGCGGAGGAAGAACTCGTTTTTTTCCCGCACGTTCGCGGTGATTTTATCCTTCAGCACGTCCAGATCGAGGAGGTCCCCCGCCCGGATGCCCCGGCGCGCGGCCTTATCTTCGTAGGCCGGGCCGATGCCGCGGCAGGTGGTCCCGATCTTTCTTTCGCCCAAACTCTCTTCGCTGAATTTCTCGACGAGGCGGTGATAAGGAAAGATCAGGTGCGCGCACTCGCTGACGGCGATGTTGTCGGCGCGTATGTCCGCCGCTTTTTTCAGGGCCTCGATCTCTTCGAGAAACGCCTTGGGGTCGAGGACGACGCCGTTGCCGATAAGGCACAGGGTTCCCGGGTGAAGGATGCCTGAAGGGATGAGATGGAGGACGATCTTGGTTCCCCGGACATAGACCGTGTGACCCGCGTTGTGCCCGCCTTGATAGCGGGCCACGACGTCGAAAGACGGCGTGAGCAAATCGACGATCTTTCCCTTGCCTTCATCTCCCCACTGCGTTCCGATAACGACGATATTGGCCATGGCCTTCCTCGCTAAAAATGAACCGCCGCCTGAGCGCGGAACACGTTGTTCTTGAGTTCGAGGCCGTTTTTCTTGTTGATATCGTACTCGATTTTCAAGATGACGTTTTGATGGGGCGCCGCCGTGATACCGAAGGCCCAGACGTCGCGGTCGTCGAAGATGCCGGATCCCGAGGCAAAGGACCCCGCGAATCCGGCGCCGTGAAAGACATCCTCATAACGGAATTTCTCATAGGCGACGAACGGCGCGAATTGGCCGACAGTGATCGAACAGAGGACGAACCAACCCTCGGCCGTTCCCCGGGCATAAGGCGCCGGATTCTCGATCTCGGCTTTCGTGTACTCCCCGCTGAGACGAAAATCGGTGTCGGACCAGGTTACGTCCACGCCCTTGAGCGTGAGGGCCCGCTTATTTTCAGCGTCGAACTTGCCCGTGTAGTACGACAGGCCGGCCTCGAGATTTTGGCTCAGGGCAAGCCCCAGCCGGGCGCCGCGGCCTTTATCGCGGTTGTTGTCCATGAACTGCTGGCCGGCTCGAAGACTCTCCTCCTCGGCGAGGCCGTTTCCGATATACGCGGCATAGGTCAATAGGCCGGTCTTGCCCTCGATGAGGATGCCGACGTCGCGCCAGCTCGTCGGAAAAATCTCGCCGACCGGCAACGGAGCCTGGACCAGGCTCGTCTGAAAAGCGCGGCCGGATTCATTGTACTTGCCGAAGGGAACGAGATAAAGGCCCGCCTTGACGTGGACCGCGTCGGACCAGAGAAAGCCCACCCACGCCTGCTCGATCTCGAACTTCATCTCCGCTTTGGATTGTATTTCCAAAGCGTAGGTGAACAGCGACGATAAATTCCCCGAAAGAAGAAGGCCGGCCTGGACGTTCTGGAAGCTTCCCGCGGAATAGGGGCTTTGGCTCTGTCCCTTGAGAAAATCCAGGGAAAAATAGCCGCTGACCCGGACCTCGGCGGCAAGCGGTGCGGCGATGAGGCCGCCCAGGATCATGATCGAAAGAACTCGGTTTTTCATAAGAGGGAAAAATCGAACGTTTCTTCAAAAATATCGCGTTTCCATTTTTCGACGTTCATCTTCTGGGCGACCGCGCGGGAAATGCCGTTGACGCCGTTCTTCGTTCCCATCCAGATCGCTCCGACCAACGTGTCGTCCTTGAGGACGATCTTTTTATAAATTCCTTCCTCCGGTTTCTCGAATCGGACCTCCTCATACCCGCCGCCCTCGGGGTTCGCGAGCCCGATCGACGTCAGATGGATCCCCATGACCTTGAGGGTGCTGGAAGGGATCGTGCCCTGGTATTTCGTTTTTTGGCCGAGAATGTTGGCCGCGACGATCCGGGCCTGATCGAACGAAGCGGGGATGATTCCGTAGACGCGGCCGGCGTGCTGGACGCCGTCGCCGGCGGCATAGATACCGGGCTTGTCCGTCTCCAGAAAATCATTGACGAGGACGCCGCGATCCGTCTGGAGACCCGCTTCGCGGGCGAGATTCAAGCTCGGCCGGACTCCGGCCGCGACGACGGCCAGATCGGCCGGGATTTCTTCGCCGCCCTTGAACCGGAGCCCGCGAATGTCGGCCTCGCCGATGATCTCTTCGGTGACGACGCCGAGGCGGACGCGGATCCCCAACTTCGCGATTTCGCTCTTGAGAATCGCACCGCCCTGCGGATCGAGCTGCCGCGGCAGGAGCTGAGGGAAGACCTCGGCGACTTCGACGTCCGCGCCCCGCGACTTCAAGGCGCGCGCGGTCTCCAGGCCCAGGAGCCCGCCCCCCAGGACCGTCGCCCGCGGATGGTCTTTCAGATGCTCGATGATCCGCAGAGCGTCGTCGAGCGTCCGGAGGGTGAACACGCCGTTCTTGTCGGCGCCCTTGATCGGCGGGACGAACGACGACGCGCCGCCGGCTAAAAGCAAAATGTCATAGGCGACGCGGAGGCCGCCTTGAATTTCGATCTCCCGCGAGTCGGGAAGGATACGCTTCGCCGGCGTGGCGAGCCGGAGGCCGATCCGCTGCTGCCCGTACCACCGCTCGGTAAACGCGAACAGCCGCGCCAGCGGCAGGTTCCCGGCTATGAATTCGATCAGGTTGGGCCGGGGGTAGTAGATATATTTCTCCTCGGCGTAAATCTCGATCGCCGACGCATTGTCCATCTCGCGCAGAGTCTTGGCCGCAATCGTTCCGGCGAGGCCGTTTCCGATAATGACGATCTTCATGGTCCATCATCCGGCGTCGGTCCGAGATCCGACGCCGATCTTGATCATATCTTCTGGAAAAACTCTTTTCCGACGCCGCACTGCGGGCAGACCCAATCGTCCGGCAGATCCTCGAAGGCGATGCCGGGGGCGATCCCGTTTTCCTGGTCGCCGACCGCGGGGTCGTATACGTATCCGCAGGCTGTGCATTCATATTTTTCCATGACGGGCTCCTTTCCCAAATTCAGTTTTCCTGAAGGACGTATTTTTCATATTCCTGTTCGAGCTTCAGCTTATGCGCTTTCTCCTGCTGGCTCAGGAACTGGAACAGCCGCTTGTGTTCGGCGGCTGTCGATCGGCTCAGGAGAAGCGCATAGAGCTCGGCCGCCTTGGCTTCTTTCCTGGCCGCGAAAATCAGGACGTCCTGGGCCCGGCTCGACGCGGTCATGGGCTCCTCGACTAGATAGTCGCTGAGCTTGAGGTCCGTCACCGCGCGGCCCAGGAGAGGCAGCCGTTTCCCTTCGGCGGTCTCCTGGAGAAGCTTTTTATGACCGAATTCTTCAGCCTGGAGCTCGAGGAAGAGCGCCCTCAAACCGGTGTCGGCCGCTTGACCGGCCCATTCGCCGTAAGCACGGGCGGCATCCTCTTCGCGCCGGATGGCGAAGGCGATGACATCCGCCAGTGTCCGGAACGTCGAGCCTTTGACCCGTTTTTCAGCCACGATATTTCTTCCTTCGATCGTTTCTTTGTTGAAGAATTCCCGTTCGCATCAAGGGACGAGCCTTCGGCTCGCCACTCGCCCGTGGCTTATATCCACGGGCGAGTACGGCAGAACTGGACCCCCGGCAAAGCCCGGGGTCCCGGCCGCCGTCGAGCGGCCTCCCAAAGGATATGAACCGCTCGCGCAACTTTTCGGCAGTTGAATATTCATTATAATTAAAGCCGGGGGGAAGTCAATTTATCTCAGGCTTTCTTTCTTTGGCAGCAGGGGCAGAAAAAGCTGCCGCGGCCGCCGATGACGCGGCGGACGACCCTCGCTCCGCAGCGCGGGCAGGGCAGGCCCCGTCGGCCATAGACTCGATGCTCTTCCTGGAAAAGGCCGTCCACGCCGTCGGCGTCTTTATAGTCGCGAATGGATGAGCCGCCGGCCGCGATCGCCTTTTTCAAGATGTCCCTGATGCCCGTCCAAAGCCGCGCGATCTCGACGGCCTTGAGGGAAGCAGCCGGCGTCAAGGGGTGCAGACGGGACGCGAACAAGATCTCGTCGGCGTAGATGTTCCCGATTCCCGCGAGAAATGACTGATCGAGGAGCAGACTTTTCAGCCTCCCCTTCCGGCGCGCGATCCGCTCGCCAAAATCGCGGATGTCAAGTTCCAAGGGCTCGGGCCCAAGGGCTCGAAGCTCGGCGCTTTCGTCCGGAAACGGAGTGTCCAGGAGCCGCAGAAACCCGAACTTGCGGACATCCCGGAAGCGAAGTTCGCGGTCCCGGTTTCTGAAGGACATCCGCAGGTGCGTGTGAGCATCGCGCCCGGCGCTCTTCCGCGCCCAATAAAACTGGCCCGTCATTTTAAGATGGAAGAGGAGATGAAGATCACCGGAGCAGGCGAGGAGGAGCATTTTTCCGCGGCGCTTGACGCCGGTGACCGCCGCCCCCCGGAATTTCCGGAGCGCGGTCGCGTCGTCGTTTCTCAGGAGCTTCGGCAGAAACAGCTCGATTTCCGCGATCGTCAGGCCGACGATCTTTTTGCGCAGGCTCGCCGCGATCGTCTCGACTTCGGGCAATTCCGGCATGCCGCTATTCTACGTTCCGCGACGCCTTTTGAAAAGGGGACAGGGAATCATGTCCCCGAAACTGTACTACGGTCAGGCGTTTTAGTTCTTGATTTACGGCGGCGATTATTTTAATATCTTGACTTACCATGAACATCCATAGCCTCCTGTTGTTCGTCGCGGGATGGATCGTCCCGGGACTGGGCCACGTCCTCCAGAAGAAATATTGGAGGGGGGGGATCTTTTTCGTCTCCATCCTGGCCATGACGTTGATCGGCCTGTTCATGGGCGGCAAAATCTACGGCTTCCAGACCGAGAATCCCCTGACCATCCTCGCCTTTTTCGCCGACCTCGGCAACGGCCTCATTTATCTCCTCGCCCGCCTGGCCCGATTCGGCCAGGGCCAAATGAAGGACATGCTCCGGATCACCTTCGAATACGGGACGGCCTATCTCGCCGGCGCCGGCCTGCTCAATTTCCTCATCGCCCTGGACGCTCTCGACATCGCCATAGGAAAAAAGAAATGATCTTCGAAAGCCATCTTTTTTCCATGATCCTCTATGCCTTCTTCGTGGCCGTCGTGCTGGCCCTGCTCCGCCGTGAGGGGAATAAAGCGCGGATTCGATACGGGATTTTCCTTTTCCTCATCATGATCGGCGGCGCCTTCATCTTCGGCTGGATCATGTACCTCTTCACCCTGTGATGGGCGGGGGCGCATCGCTTCGTCCTTCTTTTCCTCATAATCATCGCGATCGGCCGGATTATTTGTTATAATTTCTCCGGATGATCGAGCTTTATCACGTCTGGAAGCAGTATCAAAAGCCCCACTGGGCTCTCGCGGACGTCACCCTCTCGGTGAAAAAAGGGGAATTCTGCTTCATCACGGGCCAGAGCGGCTCGGGCAAGACGACGCTCCTCAAGACCATCTATCGCGAGGTCATCCCCACGGAAGGGCAGATCATCATCGGCGGGAAGAACATCCTTCGGATACCCGACCACAAGATCTATTCCATCCGGCGGCATATGGGCATCGTCTTTCAGGACTTCCGCCTCCTCTTTCACAAACGCGTCTTCGACAACGTGACGATCGCGTTGCGGGTTCTCGGCGCCGCGCCCCGGGACATGAAAAGAAAGGCGTTCATCGCCCTGCGCATGGTCAACCTTCATCATAAAATCTGGGACTATCCGTCCCAGCTGTCCTACGGCGAACAGCAGAGGGTGGCCATCGCCCGGGCCGTCGTCAACAATCCCCGGATCCTCCTGGCCGATGAACCGACCGGCAACCTCGACCCGGCGCTGGCCCACGAGATCTTCGGCCTCTTCCGGGAAATCAATAAGCAGGGGACCACGGTCGTCATCTGCTCGCACGACAAGGAATTGATCCGCCGCTTCGGCGGCCGCGTCCTCTCCCTTCACGAGGGAAAACTTCACGGAAAGGATTCCCGTTGATTCTCCAAAAAGTGAAATATTATACAAGGGAAGCGCTGCACAATCTGTGGCAATTCAAGACGCGCCATTTTTTTTCCCTGACCATCATCGGCCTGTCCTTCGTCATCATCGGCGTCTTTCTCTCCCTATCGAACAACCTGCGTTTCAGGGCCGGCGAGCTGTCGAAAAACTTGACCGTCGTTTTTTATCTCCATAAGAACGTGACGGCGTCCGAGCGCGGCCTGATCGAGGACGAGGTCCGTCGATCCCCTCTCGTCGGGGCCGTGCGCGCGGTCGGCCCGGAGGAGGCCTCGGATAAATTCGTCAAGGACTTTCCAGAGCTCAAGGACATCCTCCTCAACTTGAACGGCAGCCCCTTTCCCGCTTCGATCGAAGCCTCGCTCAAAGACCCCGGCCTATCCACCGAAAAAATCCTCCAGTTCATCGCCGAAGTGAGAAAGAACGCGAGCGTGGAAGACGTTCAGTTCAACCGGGATTGGGCCGATAAGATCCGCTCCCTCGGCCGCCTGGCCGAGGCCGTCGGGCTTTTCCTGGGAGGGATTCTCGTTCTCGCCTCGTTCTTCATCATTTCGAACGTCATCAAGCTCAACGTCCTCGCCCGGAAGTCCGAGATCGAAATCCTCCGCTTCGTGGGCGCCACCAACACGTTCATCCGGATTCCCTTTTTTCTCGAGGGCGTGATGTTGGGCGTCGCCGGCAGCGTGCTCTCGCTTCTGATCGTTTTTATCCTCATCAAGATCTTTCCGTTCTATTTAGGCTCTTCGCTCGGGGCGCTCAAGGAGATCGTCGGCTTCCGTTATTTGACGCCGGCCCAGGCCCTCGCGCTTGTCTTCGGAGGCGGGAGCGTCGGCTTCCTGGGCGGCCTGAGTTCTCTCGCCCGCTTCCTGCGCATTTGAGCACGAACAACATGAAAAGAAAGAAAGGGCCCATGTTCAAGGATTTGGCCCGCTGGAAAGGAAAAAGGCAGGGGGCGAAATTGCCTTATCCGGCGAAAGATCTGCCCGCGGCTGGGGGAAAAGCTCCGGAGTCGCCTCGACGAGATTGACAGTCCCGGGCCGCCTTCCGTTGACATAGCCTCCCCGTTAGCCTACAATTTTATAAAAATGGCATCCCTCGGACAGGAACTTAAAAGAGAGCGCGAACTCCGCGCGGTTTCGCTCAAAGATATTTCGGGCCAGACCAGGATCAACGTCCGCTACCTCCAGGCCCTGGAAGACGACAAGCTGGATCAACTGCCCGGCACGTTCTTCATCAAAAGCGTCCTCCGCTCCTATTCTAAATGCATCGGCGTCGATGAGAACTACTTCGTGAACAAATACCACGAAGACGTCCTCATCCAGGAGGACGCTCAGGAGAAGGAACGCCGGAGAAACGAATTCGTTCCCTCCGAGCCAAAAAAAAAGAAAATCTGGCCCTGGATCCTGGCGCTCCTTCTGGCGATCATCGTGACGGCCTGCGCCGCGGCGTATGTCTTCATCATCAAACCGCAAAAGGACAACCGACCCGTCCTTCGGAAACCGTCCGCCCCGGCGCTCGAACAAAAGATCACGCCGCCCGAACAACTCCGCATCGTCGATCCCGCCCCGCGGGAGAAGACCGCGGACAAGAAAGCCGGCCGCTGACGACGAACCATGGACAACCCGAAAAAGACAGGCTCTCGCGCGATCGGGGGCATCATCCTCATCCTCATCGTTCTTTTCCTGATCATCGATTTCTTCCTCCGCCGATCCACGATATTCTCGCCGACTAACGTCACCGATATCCTGCTCGTCCTGCTCCAGATCGTCGTTCTCCTTCTGGCCCTGATCCTCTTCTTCGTCCTCGGGCGGAACTTGATCAAGCTCTATCTCGAGCGCAAGCGGAAGGTCGCCGGTTCGCATTTCAAGACCAAGCTCGTGATTTTCTTCACCGCCCTGTCCTTCATCCCCACGCTCCTGCTCTTCCTCTTCACGAGCGACCTGATCAAGCGCAACATCGAGCAGTGGTTCAATCCCGACATCAACCGGATCCTCGACGACGCCAAGAACGTGGCCGACGGATTCTATATCACGACCTCCGATCTCACGCTGCACTACGCCAAGCAGTTGAGCGCGGAGATCAAGCGCCAGAACCTGGTCGCGCCCGAGAATCGAGCGAAGCTCGAGGCCTTCATCCGGGCCAAGCTCGGCGAATACAACCTCGACGAGATCGGGATCTTTGTCGAGGACGAGGAGCTCTTTACCTATTTGAACCCCAACCTGCCTCTCCAGGATTACCAGGATCTCAAGGCCAACGCCATCAAGCTGGCCCATCTCGGCGAGACGGTCAACGATATCCGGCCCATGGGGACCGGCGAATTCGTGCGGAGGGGCGTCTCGGCCGGCCTCCCGAACATCGGGAACGTCCTGGTGACCACCGGCAAGTTCCTCCCTCAGAATTACGCCCAGAAGATCAACACTCTGTCGGCCTTCGTCCAGAGATACCGCCAGCGCAGCCAGAAGGACATGTTCAAGACGGTCTATCTCATGACGCTCGTCTTCGTCACGATGCTGATTGTCTTCGCCGCGACCTGGATCGGCTTCCACATCGCCCGGAGCATCACCGTGCCGATCGAGAAGCTGGCCCAGGCGACGAAAGAAGTCTCCAAGGGCAACCTGACGGTCAGGGTCGAAGACCCGGCCTCGGACGAGATCGGGACGCTCATCGATTCTTTCAACCAAATGATCTTCGACCTCAAAGAAGGGCAGCAAAGCATCGCCCAGAAAACGGCCGAGCAGGAGGCCCGTAAACAGTACATCGAGACGATCCTTAACACCATCAACACGGGTGTCATCGCCCTGGACGCACAAGGGGCCATCACCACGATCAACCCCGCGGCGCACGATATGCTGGCGCTTCCGGATAAGTCCGTGGAGGGCCGTCATTTTAAGGACGTGCTGAGCCTCGACCTCTACAAAGACTTCATCAAGAACATCGACTCGGCCATGAAGGCCAAATACCGCCTCTCGGACAAAGAGATCCGGCTCGTGCTCAACGGCCAGCAGACGACCATTTCCCTGACTGTCTCGCCTCTCAAGCAACCGGGTCGGGAATTCTCCGGCATGATCATCGTCCTCGACGACCTGAGTCAGCTCATCAACGCCCAAAAAATCGCCGCGTGGAAGGAAGTGGCCCAGCGCGTCGCTCACGAAATCAAGAACCCGCTGACGCCCATCCAGCTCAACGCCGAGCGGATCATCAAGAACCTCAAAAAAGCGGATCCCTCTTGCGGCGAGATCGTCGAGCAGGGCGCCCGGGTCATCATCCAGGAGGCCCAGACGATCAAGGCCCTTGTCGACGAATTCTCGGATTTCGCCCGCCTGCCCAAGATCAACTTCCAGCCGGCCTCCCTTCACGACATCATCGGCCAGGTCGTGACGATGTTCCGCGGCATTTTCGCCGACGTCCAGTTCGAAGTGGCGTTCTCCGAGGCCGTGCCGGCCTCTCTCCAACTCGATACGGAGCAGATGAAGCGGGTTTTTATCAATCTGATCGACAATGCTATTGACGCCATGAATAAAAAAGGTAAAATCTCCATTCACACATTTTACGTTCACGAGGCCCATCAGGTGAAAATCGAAGTTGCGGACACGGGACCCGGCATCCCGATCGAGGACAAGGACAGGCTTTTCCTCCCCCATTTCTCGACGAAGAAGAAGGGGACCGGGCTGGGGCTGGCCATCGTCAGCCAGATCATCAAGGAGCATAACGGATCCGTCCAGGCGCAGAACAACCGGCCGAACGGAGCCAAATTCATTATCGAGCTGCCCGCATGAACCAGGAACACATCCTCGTTATCGACGACGAAACCAGCATCCGCTCCTCGCTCCAGGGAATCCTGGAGGACGAGGGGTTTTCCGTCCAGACCGCCAGAACTGGCGAGGACGGGCTGGCCCTTCTCAAGACCCGGAATTTCGGCCTCGTCCTTCTCGACATCTGGCTCCCGGAAATGAACGGCATCGACGTTCTCCGCCAGATCCGCTTGCTCGAAGAGCACCCCAAGGTCGTCGTCATCTCGGGTCACGGCACCGTGGAGACGGCGGTCAAAGCGACGAAGCTCGGCGCGTTCGACTTCCTCGAGAAGCCGCTCTCGCTCGAAAAGGTCGTCCTGACCGTCAAGAACGCGCTGCGGCAGTACAAGCTCGAGCAGGAGAATATCCAGCTCCGTGAGCGCGTCAAGGCCCGTTATCACCTCGTCGGCAAGAGCGCCCCGATCCAGAAGCTTCGGGCCGAAGTCAAAAAAGCCGCCCCGACGAACGGCCGCGTCCTCATCTGGGGCGAGAACGGCTCGGGGAAGGAGCTCGTCGCGCATCTCATCCACCAGCTGAGCAAGAGGAAGGAGAAGCGGTTTATCGAGATCAACTGCGCGGCCATTCCCGACGACCTCATCGAAAGCGAGCTCTTCGGCTACCTCAAAGGTCATACCGCCCACGCCGCCAAGGACAAGCGCGGGAAACTCCTTCTCGCCGACGGCGGAACGCTCTTCCTCGACGAGATCGGCGACATGAGCCTGAAGACGCAGGCCAAGCTGGTCAAAGCCGTGATCGAACAGAAATTCGAGCCCCTCGGGTCGAACGACACCGTGAAATTCGACGCGCGTATCATCGCCGCCACGAGCAAGAACCCGAAGGACCTGATCTCTCAAGGCAAATTCCGGGAGGACCTGTTTTTCAAGCTCAACGTCATCCCGATGCATATCCCCCCCCTCAGGGAGCGGACCGAGGACATCCCCCTGTTGATTCACTATTTCCTGAAATATTATTCGCTCGAATACGGCAAGAAGCCGAAGACGATGACCAAAGAGGCGCAGAAGGCCTTCCTCAACTACGCCTGGCCCGGCAACGTCAGCGAGCTCATGAACGTCATCGAACGCTTCGTGATCATGGTCGAGGACGAGGCGATCGATGTCGCCCATCTCAACCTTCTCGTCGAAACGCGGGAGCAGGAGCAGACCCCCGGCCTCCAGCCGTTTCCGTCCCTCGGGCAGGCCACCCGGAGCTTCGAGCGGAAATTCATCCTGCGGACGCTCCTCAAGAACAACTGGGACATGCCCAAGACCGCGGCCGAGCTCGACATCCGGCCCGACGCGCTCAAAGACAAGATCAAAGCCTATCAGATCACTTTTCTCGATTGACCACGGCGCCATGCCCATCGACCGAGCGGAAGCCATCGTCCTACGGACGTACAACATCGGGGACCAGGACAAGATCGTCCTCTTTCTCAGCCGGGACAAAGGCGTAATCCGGGGCGTGGCCAAGGGCGCCCGCAAGTTCGGGAACCGTTTCGGGAGCGCCCTCGAACCCATGTCCCACGTGACCGTCTTCTTTTACGAGAAGGAGCGCCGGGAGCTGGTCACGGTGAGCAACTGCGACCTCATCGAATCCTTTTTCGAGATCCAATCGGACCTGAAGGCCGCTCTGGCGGTTTCTTATTTCGCCGAGCTCATCGAGGAGTTCGTGCCGGGGCGCGTGCGGGAGGATGTCATCTTCCGCCTCCTGCATTCCATCTTGCAGGCGCTTGCCCGGAAAGGCGACATCGGCCTGCTGACCCGGTACTTCGAGGCCTGGGTCCTCCAGGTCAACGGTTACCTGCCGGATGTCCATCGCTGCAAGAAATGCCGGAGGGCGCTCGGAGAAACCGGCTGGCTTTCGCCGAAAAGGGACGGCATCTATTGCGACGCCTGCGCGCCGGCGCGGAAGGACGAGATCGGAGGGGAGCTGCCGCGCTTTCTCGACTGGGCCCGGAAAAACCCGCCTTCAAAATCCGGGGAAAGCCCCTTCACTCCGGCCGAGCTCAGGGCCGTCCAGAAAAGCCTGCAGGCGATGATCGTCTATCACCTGGAGCGGGAGCCGAAGAGCCTCCGCTACATCAAAGACGGATGAGCTGAACAGGGACGATCACTTAAAAAAATACAGAATGCCGACCGCGGTCGCGATCCACAGGACGATCGCGGCGGCCAGCGGCTTGTCCTTCAAGATCAACTCCTCGGGGCTTCCGCCCAGTCCTTTCTTGTGAACCAGGTAAAGATAGCGGAAGATCCCGTAGAGGACGAAGGGCGTCGTGTAGATGAGGTGCGAGGTCCCGAATTTTTTGATCGTGTCCTCGGAAATCGTGTACAGACAATAGGCGATGACCGTCGAGGCCGTCACGACGGAAATCATCTGGTCGAGAAGGTAGGCGTTGTATTCCTTGAGAATGGGCCTGTGGCTCGCGGCGTTCTCTTCGAGGAGCACGAGCTCGTGCCGCCTCTTGCTCAGAGCGATGAAGAGAGCCAGCAGCGTCGTGCAGATCAGGAGCCAGGACGACAGCGGCACGTCGATGACCAGGCCGCCCGCGACGACGCGGATGACGAAACCCGAAGCGACCAGGAAGACGTCCAGGATCACGACATGTTTGAGCTTGAGCGAATAAGCGATCTGAAGGGAAAAATAGACCGCCGCCGCGGCGAAAAATCCCGTGTTCAAGACATACGCGCAGCCCAGGCTGGCCACGGCGAAAACGACGGCCAAGGCGATCGCCGGCGGCCGTCCGACCCGGCCGGCCGCGATCGGGCGCCGCGATTTGTTGGGATGGAGACGGTCCTCCTTGAAATCGAGGACGTCGTTGACGAGGTAGAGCGCCCCCGAAAGGAAACAGAAGATCGCGAACGCGGCCGCCGTCCGCATCAAGAGGGGAACGTCGGTTATTTTCCGGGAAAAGATCAGCGCGGCGAAGACGAAAAAGTTTTTGGTCCACTGGGCCGGCCGAATGGAATGGATGACGTCCCTGATGTTCAATCGTTCCTCTCTTGCCTTTTCATTCTATTCAAAACGCCGTTTTTCTGCAAAGAAAAATTCTCCGGAGGACGCGAAATAAAGGGATGAACGAATCGGGCGACCCGAGGAATTTCGGAGCGCTCTTCGTCAGAAGTCCGTAGTCGGAGTGAAGCTCGAAGAGTTCTTGTTGATATAGAGGAGCAGGATCCGGATGGCTATAAAGATGATGCCGCCGGCCATGGCGATGGAATAGAACGTCAGAAACGAGACGTACAAGATGGATTTTCTCCGGCTCAGATCCTGGGAGAAGAGCAGGTCGGTGACAGTTTTACCGAAGAGAATGATCATGATGACGACGGCCCCGGCCGCCCGGTAAAAATACTCCATGGACTTGAGGAGATCGACTTCTTTGAGGGTGATCAAGGGCATGATGAGCCAGGCCGTGAAGACCCAGACGAGAAATATATAGAGGGTCCTCATTTCCTTCTTGCTCAGGATGGTCTTGATATCTTCCATTTGATAGAAGCATATTCCTCATGGAGACCGGAGTCAAATGAATTCATCCGGATCGGGCCGCGGGCCCCCCTCCATCCGGGAGGAGAATCAAGGGATGATGTCCCAAAAACATCCGGCAATCGGAGGATGTCCCCATTCCCATGAAAATAGAGTAAAATAGAGCGCTGTTCGATCATGAAAAAAGGCACGAACCACATCTCGGGCATCGCGGGCGGGCTCGCCTTTGTCTTTTTCCTGCTCATTCTCGTCTTCGATTTCGCCGACCAGGGCCTGTTCAGCCCCCTCGTCAACCCCCTCCTCGAGGACTTCTTCCGGGTGACGACGAACGTCGTGCCGCTCGGCTGGATCACCTTCGTCTTCACTCTTCTCTCAGCCGCATCCATGATCGTCGCCGGCCTTTCCGCCGACCGGAAATCCCGGGTGAAAATGTGCGCGGTTGGAGGCTTGATCTACGGTCTCTTCTCGCTGCTGACCATTCTGACGCCGCACGGGCGGGCCGGCTACGTCTTCTTTTTTCTGACCCGGGCGATGAACGGGATCGGCATCGGCGTCGTCGTGCCTGCCGTTTTTTCGCTCGTCGGGGACATGGCCAAGCCGGCCCGGCGCGCGACGGCGTTCGGGTTCATGTCCGTGGCCATGCTCGTCGGGCGGATGGCTGGCTTTGCCATCGCCGGCGCTCTGGGACGCGACTGGCGGGCGGCTTATTTCATCGTCGGCCTCATCAATCTCGGCCTGGCCGCGGCCCTCCTCGCCGTGAGGGAGCCCAAGCGCGGCTCCCGGGAAACCGAGCTCGAAGAGGTCATCGGCAAAGGCGCCGAATACCGGTTCCGCATTTCGATAAGCGACGTCCGCCTCATCCGGTCCGCCCGGAGCAACTTCTGGCTGATCGCGAATTTCATCGACGTCTTCCCCGGCTCGATCATCCTTTTCCTCATCTTCAAATACATGAAAGACACGCATAACATGGAAGCCGCAACCGTGAATTTCACGATCCTGATCGTCTTCCTGGCCGGCGCGCTGGGAGCCGTCGTTTTCGGCCGGCTCGGCGACTGGGGCTTCCAAAAGGACCGGCGGGCCAAAGTCATCGTCGCGCTGTTCTGCAACAGCTTCCCGATCGTTTTCATGATCTTCTTCATCGCCTCGAAAGTCTGGATTCCGTCGAACGCGACGCTCTCCCAAGCGCTCGCCGCCCCCGGGATGTGGCCGCTCGTCCTGGCCATTGCCGCGGCCATGTTCATCAATCAGGGCGTGAACCCCAACTGGTACGGCTCACTCACGGACATCAACCTGCCCGAGCACCGGGCCGCAATGATCTCGCTCGCGTCCGTGATGGACATGATCGGCGGCGCGCTCGGCCCGCTCGCGGCCTCCTATATCGCCACGCTCTGGGGTCTGAAAGCGGCGATGGCCTCGGTCCTTGCCTTTTGGGCCCTGAACGTTCTATTCTGGCTTCCGGTCCTGGCCCACATCCGCGGCGACCTGGAGCGCGTCCACGGCATCCTGGGCGAACGGGCCGCCGAAATGAGAAGGAGCCTGACGCGAAATGGCGCCTGAAAGAATCTCGATCCTTTATAACCCCTCGGCCGGGATGGGCCGGGCCCTCAAGAGAAAGCTCGAGCTCGAGCATCTGCTCCGTCATTTCGAGGTCCGCTATGATTTGATCATGACCCGGAGCGAAGAGCATCTCCGGAAACTGACGCGCGACCACGCGCGGACCTACCGGACCGTGGTCGGGGCCGGCGGCGACTCGACCTTTCACATCATGATCAACGAGATCATGAAAGCGGGAACGGAAGTGAACTTCGGCCTGATCGGCGTCGGCTCCTCGAACGACATCCCCATCGAATTCGGCGTCGATTCCTTTGAAAAGGCCTGCCGGGCTTTAAAGACCGGACACACGCGGAGGATCGATCTGGGCTGCGTCCGCGAAGGCCAGGCGCCTCTCGCCTATTTCATAGGCCAGGCGAACACCGGCCTCGGGGTATTCGTCAACATGCGGGTGGCGGAACTGGCCGTCCGAAGGCCCTGGCTGGCCAGGAGACAGACCCTGGCGGGCATTATGGGAGTCTGGAAAGCCTTTCGTTCGAAGACGATACCCATGCCCCTGCGGGTGGATTCGGAGGCCGGGCGGGCGGACGGCGATTTCGTCGCGGCGATCTTCAGCAACATCAAATTCTGGGCGACCGGCAAAATCATCAACCCGGAGGCCGTTCCCGATGACGGGCTCCTGAACGCCTGCTTGATCGAGCCCTGCTCTTTTCTCCGGCTTGCCCGCATCTCTTCGCTGGCGGGCAAGGGTCGTCACCTCGAAGCCAAGGAGGTAAGAACTCTGCGGGCGGCAAGCTTCGAAATCACCTCGGAAAAACCGTTCGAGATCCAATCGGACGGTGAAATCATAAAAGCTCCCGATGGGCGTTCCGCGTTCAAAAAAATCTCCCTATCCGTCGTTCCCCGAGCGCTGAACCTGGTCTGCCCCTAGGCCGGAGATCCTCGCCACGATTCCCTCTCGCCCGCCTTCGACCTCGGGCGGTTTTGTCACCACTTATCCCGGCGGACAATTTCGTCCATCGATTTCCGCGAAAACGGCAGCGGCGCCTCGCCGGGATAGCCGATCGGCGTCATGGCGATGGGCTCGATGCTTTCAGGCAGACCGAGGACTCGCCTGACCGCCGCCGGATCGAAGGCGCCGATCCAGCACGTCCCCAGTCCTTCGGCCGTCGCGGCCAGGACCAGGTGTTCGAAGGCGATCGATACATCCACGTCCAAATAGCTCTTCCCGTCACGCCTGACCCAGGCCTTCGCGGGCTCGCCGCAGGCGCAGACGATGACGGGCGCCGCGGTGAACCACTCCCGGCCGTAAGCGTCTTTCAGCGCTTGTTTGACTTCCCCGTCCTTCACGACGATGAAGTGCCAGGGCTGAAAGTTCGCGGCCGAAGGAGCGATCCGGACGGCTTCTAGGATCCGGTCGAGCTTTTCCTGTTCCACGGGAATTCGTTTATACTTGCGGATGCTCCGCCGCGTCCTTAAGACTTCATAAAAATCCATGGTCCTTACCTCCTTCCGTCCCGCGCCGGGCATCGCGGACCAGCTGCTCTTTGATCCACATTCTCAGGAGGGTCGTATAGTTCATCCCTTTGCGTTTGGCGATTCTTTCGACGGTTTTGACGTCTTCCGGGTCGAGCCGGATGGCGACCGTTTTTTTCACCCTTTTAACGAGAACGATCTCGTCGTTTTTTATGTCCGTGGTGTAATCCTGAAACGTATGCGACTTCCAGTATGTCGCGGCCTGTTCCTGCGTTTTAAAACGAGGGATCTTTTTCATCTTACCCACCTCATTTCAAAGAAGCTTCGAATACTCTATCCATACCGAAAAAGATCCGCCATGGCAAGTCTTTTGGAGACGGAACGCTCGCGCCTCTTTCACTTCGCGAAGAACATCTTCATCGCGCCGAAATCGATCGTCCAGGCGTAGTTCCGTAAAAACTGGTGACTGATGAGCCCGTCGTTGATGAACCCGTTTCGCCAGTAGCTCTCGGGCGGAGTGAGGCCGTATTCTCCCTTCATGTTCTCCAGGACGAGCGGCCCCAATCCCAGCCGCTTCACCGGAAACTGCCCCGTGGCGAATCCGGCGCCGCCTCCTCCCCCGATGCTCCCATCCTGGACCTTCGTCTCGGGAACGGGAATGCCCGCGTATTTCAGCGTCTGGATCGGGGCCGCGAAGGCCGCTTCGCTTGCCAGCCCGGAATCCACGAAAAAGACGAGCCCATCCTTCCCGTCGAGACTCCCTCGGGCCATCATGAAGTGGGTCACCGCCAGGGCGAACGGAATTGCGACGACCGTTTTGCCCGCATCATCCGCCGCCTTCAGCGCGTCCTTTCGCCCTTCATCATCCGCCCGCCGGAGCACCAGCTGCTCGCCCGGATAATCCAGGGTCGCCAGAAATTGTTTCAGGACGCCCGTTCCCAAGATCCCTCCGATCGTGTACCTGCCGCCCGCGAATCCCTTGGAGAACCTCTGCGTGGGAAGGATCGAGATCGGGACGGACTTGAGCGTCACGTCGCCGATCTTCAGCGAATCCGCCCGGCCGAACCCGACCTCCGCCTGCTTCCCCCCGGCGAACGTCCCGGTCATCGAGGAGATGGGCTTGATGCCCATGGCGGCGGCAATCTCGTTGTCCAGCACGAACATGTCGGCGCCCGTGTCAATGAGCGCGAAGATCTTCTGACCCTGGAGTTCGACCAAGATGACCGGCAGGGGATCGGTCACGAGGAACGGCGCCTTCGACAGCCCAAAATCTCCGGGCCAGACGACCTGATAAGGCCGAGTCTCGCCGAACGCCCGCATCAGATCCCAGTGCGGCAGTTTGATCTTGCCTTCCAGTCCTTTGAAAAAGTCCGCCGTCTTCGCGTATTGGTTCGTCTGATAATAGACGAACGCCAGCTTCGATTCGGCCTTGGCCCTGGTCCCCAGGTCGCCGGGATTCAGATCGATGATCTTTTTGCAGGCGCTTTCCGCTTGATCATAATGACCGAGGAGATAATCCAGGTCCGCGGCCAAAAAGAGCGCGTCGTTCGACGGTTTCACGGCCTCGAGGAGCGGAAGGAGGAGGGATTTCGCTTGATCGAACTCGCCCGATTGATAGAGAAGGCGGGCAAGCCGAAAGCGTGAGTCGGCACAGCTCAGATCTTTATGGAATTGGTCCTGGGCGGAAGCGATTTCGGTCAGTATCTGTCCGCGATCTTGCTCCGGCGGCGGAGTCGGCTTGTTCTGCGGCGCCGGCGCTTGCTCGAAGCTCGGGGCCAAAAGGAGTGAAAGAAAAATCCATGTCAAAATCGCGCGGTTCAAACTGAATTTTGGAATCATCGGCTCATTCCTCTCTCTGGAATAAGAACTATTATAGTGCTTTTATCGTTTCAAAAGGTACTGACACCTTAGGACCTTACTATGATCCCACCGAGACGGAAGCTCAGGATAATCCCGCTCTTGTTCTGAAAACGGAGAAACCTGGATTTGGATTCTTTGAGAGAGGAGGAGGCCTTATTATCGCAGTCCGAAATGCGTGTTCCAAAAGATAAATCTGCCGAAGCTTCGACAAAATGACACGAATCGACGGAGCCGTCCGTCATTTGATTTGAATAGAAGGAAACCCACAAGATGTTTCATGAATTGTGAAAATTCCATAAGGATTAAGACGAGCCGAGTTTGACAATTAGTGTGTAATTATGTATATGTGTAATTATGGAACGAACAAAGATGAAACGCGTCAACGTCATTATTGAAAGCGAGATCTATGAAAAAGCCCGGGCCGTCGCCTTCGTCAGGAAAGTGAGCATATCCGAGATCTTCCGCAAGGCGATCAAGGAATGGATGCAATCTCACTTGGATAAAAGAGCTGTGCTTCTTCTCTCGGAATCCGATGAAGAAAAACTACTGAAAATTCTCGGGTCGGACGAATTCGTTTCCTCCGAAAAAGCAAAAAAAACCCTCAGTCAATGAATCTGTTCTATAGCAAAACGAGTCTTTCCCGCCTCAACCGCCTGGATCGAAAGACTCGAGAAAGGATCATGGCGGCGATCGACGATCTTCCTCAAGGAAGCGATATTAAGAAAATGCGCGCCAGGAAGATCGAGAATCTCTACAGGCTGAGAATCGGAAAATACCGCGTTCTCTTCATCCGACAAAGCGATTGTATTAGAATCCTCGAGGTCGATACTCGGGGAGATATCTATTAATATTCCCGCCGGTTCATGCAAGTCCGCCATGGGCTGAGCTTTGTGCTTGACAATCGCCTCGTTCAAAAAATAAAGTCATAAGCGGAATCATGGGGACGCGCGACGCGCGCAAGTCCCCTTTTTGGAGGGCATGCCATGAAAAAATCCGCGATCGCCGCATCCGGGCTTCTCCTCTTCAGCCTGCTCGGCGCCGCGCTCCCTTCGGCCCCGGCCGCGACCTCTTTCGCCGCCCCGGCCCAAAAAATCTACTGGGGCGATTCCGTTCCCAAGGGCTGGAACGGGAGTTGGCCGGCCAAGTTCCTGACCGTCCCCGAAAAGACAAAATACGAGCGGACTGCGTCAACCACCGAGATTCTCGAGTTCATCGACATGCTCAAATGGAACAGCGACAAGGTCTTTGCGATCAACATGTTCACGACCACGCTGCGGCGGAACTGCCCGGTTGTCGTTCTGGCCGCCCCGCGCCTCACGTCCCCCGAGGAGGCCGTGAAATCCGGAAAGACGGTCGTGTATCTCCAGGGGAACATCCACCCCTATGAGCCGGAAGCCAAAGAAGCGCTTCTGATGATCACCCGCGAAATTCTCTTCGGCAGGATGAAACGCCTTCTCGACAATCTGATCATCATCGTCTGCCCGGATTTCAACGTGGACGGCAACGATACCCTGAGCCTGAACGACGGCACACCTCACCTCCTCGGGACGGGCAACAACGCCCAGAATTTGAATCTCAACCGCGACGCGATCAAACTCGAGACGATCGAGGTCAACGGGCTCTATCGGACGATCTTCAACCGCTGGGACCCGACCCTGGTTTATGACGGGCACATGATGGGCCGCGTCCAGCACGGCTATGCCATCGGCTACGCGACATGCACCGTGCCGGCCGCCCACCCCGGGCCGCGCGGCTATGTCTTCGACAAGCTGTTCCCGGCCGTTAGGGAAGCGACGAGGAAAGACTTCGGCCTCGAGGTCTTCACCCACGGCGACATCGACAACAAATGGCCGCCGACGACCTGGAGCCACGACGCGGCCCTCTGGACGAACGAGGCGAAGTTCGTGGCCAACGCGTACGGGCTGCGGAATCGGATGGCCATCCTGGCCGAGACGCCGGGTCACGAGTCCTTCGAGCGCCGGATCTATGCCCATTACGCGCTCATTGCCGAGATCTTGGAATACGCCGCCGCGCACGGCAAAGAGATGCAGGAGATCTGCCGGGCCGCGGACCGGGAGGTCGTCGAGGCCGTGAAGGCGAAAGCCGAGAGCGGAGAATTGAAAAATTGGGTGGCGGGCCGATATGAATCATGGGGCAAGATCGATATCCTGGCCTATCAGAAACGGAATGTCTCCGAGCTCATTCCCGGGACGAGCGTTCGGGCCAAGATCGCGCCGCACATGCTCGAGGCTCCCGAACTCGTGCGTGGAGTCGAGAACCTGACCAAGCCGGTCGGCACGGCGGAAGCGACAATGCCGCGCGGCTATTTGATTCCGGCGGAGCTGGATTACCTGGCCGAAAAGCTGCGGACGCACAACGTCAGGGTCGAGGTCCTCACGAGGCCGATCAAGGTCACCGGCGAAGAATTCGTCATCGACAAGATCGGCCAGGCCAGGGGCGGCGGCTATGCCATGATCAAGCTCGAGGGCGGGTTCGCCAAGTCGCCGCTCAAGGAATTCCCGGCCGGGACGTTCAGGGTCGACATGGCCCAGCCGACGGCCAACGTGGCTTTTTATTGTCTGGAGCCGCAGGCCGCGGACGGCTTTGTCGGCTGGGGTGTGCTGGACGGGTATTTCAAGGCGGCGGGCGCCGATAAAAAAAGCGTCGTGTATCCGATTTATAAGTATTTCAAGATCATAGAGTGAGAAGACGGAGCTTTCTCATTCCCGTATCCCGGCAAGAGAAAGAACCAGCTCAGGATTGCATCGCCCGGGCAAAGTCCAAGACATTCTGTCTCAGGCGACAGGGAATCCCGGCGGACTAAACCTGGGTCGTCAGGAAAATCGCGAGGGTCATCTGCTTGATCTGGTCGAGCAGTTCCTCGATCTTGTCGATGTGGCCGTCTTCATCCTGTAAGATCTTCTCCAAGATTTCCCGTGTGGCGAAATCTTTCACGTCGCCGGCGAGCTTGATCGCCTCGTTATAGGACTTGACCGCGCCGCTTTCCGAAGCGTGGTCGTTCTGCAGCTGCTTTTCGATGACGGCGCCGATGTTGATTTTCTTGAGATTGCTGACGACGGGAATTCCTTCCAGGAACAGGATCCGGCCGATGAGTTTTTCGGCGTGCTTCATTTCGTCGACGGCGCGCTTCTCGAAATGCCCATGGAGTTTCGTGTAACCCCAGTTGGCGCTCATCTCCGAATGCACCATATACTGGCTGATGGCGGTCAGCTCGTCGGCCAGCAGCGCATTGAGGGTCGCGATCAATTTGTCGTTGCCTTTCATATGGTTCTCCTTACCGGATACGGGAATTTTAGTCCTATGAAGGGAAATAAGCAATAACCGAGACGAGAAAAGGGGAAAAGATCGCCGGAATGAACGACGGAGGATCGCTTTCGCGCCTGCCGCCGTTGTTGAAATTGACAGCGGAGACGCGTTCTGTTGTATAATGTCCGGTCGACCGCGGCGCTTCGATCCCGCGGCCGAGGACAGACAGCCCATACAGGATACACAATAGAGGAGCCGGACGATGAACATGCTTAGAATCATCAGGGTTTCGTTCAACGCCCTGGGCCGGAACAAGATGCGCACGTTCCTGACGGCGTTGGGGATCATTATCGGCGTCGGATCGGTGATCGCCATGGTGAGCATAGGAACGGGAGCCAAATTGGCGATCGCGGACCGCTTCAACAGCATGGGAACGAACCTGCTGATCGTCCGTCCCGGGAGCATGAATATGTCGGGCGTCAGGACCGGTTTCGGCGCCCGGAACACGCTTAAGCTGGCCGACGTCGACGCGATCGAAAAGTATTGCCCTTCGGTCAAAGGGACGTCTCCGAACGTCAACACTCAATTGCAGGTCATCAACGGCAACAAGAACTGGCGGACCCAGATCTATGGGGTCAGCGAACAATATCCCGAGATCCGGAATTGGGAAATCGCGCAGGGGACTTTCTTCGACGAAGAGATGGTCCAGTCCGACGCCAAGGTCTGCGTCCTGGGGAACGAGGTCAAGAACAACCTTTTCGACGATAATGAGGATCCCATCGGAAAGATCATCCGCCTCCGGCGCGTGCCGTTCACGATCATCGGGATCCTGAAATCCAAAGGCGAGACCGGCGGGTTCGGCAGCCGCGACGATCTCGTCTGCGTCCCTTACACGACGGCATCGAAACGGCTGGTCCGCTACACGTTCATCCAGTCAATCGACATCTCGGCCGTCACCGCGGAGGCGATGCCGGCCGCCCAGCAGGAAATCGAGCTTCTCCTCCGCGACCGGCACCACATCGAACCCGGCTTTGACGACGATTTCAATGTCCGCAACATGGCGGATATCCTGGAAAGCCTGCAGAGCTCAATGGGCGTCCTGCAGCTTCTCCTGGGAAGCATCGCCGCAATCTCGCTGCTCGTCGGCGGGATCGGCATCATGAACATCATGCTGGTCTCCGTCACGGAGCGGATCCGGGAGATCGGGATCCGGATGGCGATCGGCGCCCGGGAATGGGACATTCTCGTCCAATTCCTGGCCGAAGCGATCGTCCTGAGCATGATGGGCGGCCTCTTGGGCATCGCCCTCGGCATCGGCGCGTCCAAGGCTCTGAAATTTATCCCGATCTTCAGCACCTTCCGCGCGGTCGTTTCGTCCGGATCGATCATCCTGTCCTTCCTTTTCGCGGCTTCCGTCGGGATCTTCTTCGGATTTTATCCCGCCCGCAAGGCATCCAAGCTTAATCCGATCGAAGCCCTGAGATACGAATAAGGAATTTCTTCGAGCCGTTTTCTCTCCGCGATATCTCGGTTTCGTCATCCGGGCCACCGGCAAAACCCGCCGATCCAGAACGAGGATAAGCTCTTTGATTTTTTTGGGGGGGGGGGATTCGATGGTGGAGCTGACCAGGTTCGAACTGGCGACCTCTTGACTGCCAGTCAAGCGCTCTCCCAACTGAGCTACAGCCCCACGAAGGCGCGGATATATTACAAGAAGAGGGAGCTGTCGTCAAGGTTACCGACGACTGACCGTAATGTGCTACGGTCGGTCTCGCCGCCGGTCAACGGTACTTTTTGACCGCGTCGAACATGGCCGCGATATTCGCCGGCGGGACGTTGGGCATGATGTTGTGGATCTGGGTGAACACGAACCCGCCGCCCGGGGCGAACGTTGCGATCCGCTCCTTGACGTGCTCGTCGATCTCGGCGGGAGCGCCGAGCGGCAGGATCCTCTGCGTATCGCAGCCGCCGCCCCAGAACGTGAGATCCCGGCCGAACTCCCGTTTGAGCCGCGCCGGGTCCATTCCCCGCGCGCTTGTCTGCACGGGATTGACGATCTCGACGCCCACCTCGATGAGGTCGGGCAGGATATCGACGATCGATCCGCAGGAATGAAGGAAGAGATGGAGATCCGAGCGTTTTTTCACGGTCTCGAAAATCATTTTTTGTCGCGGCTTGAAGACCTCGCGGTACAACCGGGGAGAAATTTCGAGGGCCTGTTGCGTTCCCAGGTCATCGCCCATCTGGATGATCTGAACGTATCCGTCGACCGCGTCCAGGATTTTCGCGAGATTATCCAAATGCATCTCGACGAGTTTGTCGAGCAGGGCTTCCGCTTTTTTGCGGTTCTCCACGAGGTCGATCAGGAACTGATCCATGCGGCAAAGATATTGTCCCCACTCCAGCAGATTCCCGCCGAAGGCGACCATGACGGCGTAATCCGTGGTTTCGTAAAGATGTTTCGCCCGGCGCCGGATCTCCGCGAGATGCTCGGGAGTCAACGGTTTGTGATACGGCGCGCAGGGAAGCGCCGACCAGGTGACTTTTTCCATCAGCGCGGGCAGGTCATCGAGGACGGACAAATCCGCGCCGTCCCAATCCTGGAGCGGAAAGCGCGTTTGGCTCAGATAATAGGCGCCCTGGGGCATGGTCCCGATGGCCGTGTCGTCGGCGCCGAGCGCCAGCCAGCCGCCTTCGCGCGGGACGAACTGCGCATAGGCCGGGATCTTCGCCGCCATTCCGTTCGGGAGCGTGAAATCTTTCCAATCGCGATCGTCTCGGAGAAAGACGCGCCCCAGGTCCACGACGTCGGACTGGACATAATTCAAAATTCTGTCTTCGGGAAGAGCAAGCTGTTGGACGACGTCGTAGACGTAGATCCGGCCCTCGTCGATGCCCAGGTATTCTTTCAACCGGCCATAGGCCACGGCAGTGATTCCGGTCGAGCGCATCGCGCCCAGATCGACGGGCACCCGGTCCGGTTCCTTGTGCCGGATTGCCGCAAGAACGCGTTCGCGCCTGGTCATGGTCATATTCTATGATATCAAATGATAGGGATTCAATATCCAATTTCTCATTGAAGCTCCGGGGCAAAGCAAGATACGCCTGAATTCCAGGATTTTTCAGCAAAAAATCAAAAAATCTTAAAAATCGTCGAAAAAATCGAAATAAATGCGACTTTTTATTAACAATATGGCAAATAAATGGTAATATGTCAAGGAAGAAGGAAAAATCCATGCCCGCAAAAAAACCTGCTCCGGTTAGAAATATCGTTTTTTGGGTGGCCGCCGGGGCCATTATTATTCTCCTCTGGAGCCTGCTCCAGACGCCGAACCTGGCCAAGACCGACGTCAAATTCAGCCAGTTTTTGAACGATGTCGAGACGCAAAAAATACAGAGCGTCACGATCACCGGGACAGAAATCAAGGGGACCTACAAAAACGGGTCGGAGTTCAAAACCAACCTGCCTCAGCAATATAACGACCTCGTCAAGGTCCTCCGCGACAATAAGGTCGACATCGATATCAAGGACGCGAACCGGAGCCCCTGGCTCTCCTATCTTTTCACCTGGTTTCCGATCATTCTCCTGATTCTCTTCTGGGTCTTTTTCATGCGCCAGATGCAATCCGGCGGAAACAAAGCGCTGTCATTCGGCAAAAGCCGGGCCAAGCTCTTCTCCGCCGTGCAGAAAAAAGCGACGTTCAAGGACGTCGCCGGCGTCGAGGAGGCGAAAGAAGAGCTTCTGGAAATCGTCGGCTTTCTCAAGGAGCCGCAAAAATTTCAGAAGCTCGGCGGCCGGATTCCCAAGGGCGTCATCCTGGTCGGAGCCCCGGGCACGGGCAAGACCCTCCTCGCCCGGGCGGTGGCCGGCGAGGCCGACGTTCCGTTCTTTTCGATCAGCGGCTCGGATTTCGTCGAGATGTTCGTCGGCGTGGGCGCGTCCCGCGTCCGCGATCTTTTCGACCAGGGCAAAAAGCACGCGCCCTGCCTGATCTTCATCGACGAGATCGACGCCGTCGGCCGGCAGCGGGGCGCGGGCCTCGGCGGCGGCCACGACGAACGCGAACAAACCCTCAACCAGCTCCTTGTCGAAATGGACGGCTTCGACTCGAACGAAGGGATCATCCTCATCGCCGCCACAAACAGGCCCGACATCCTCGACAGCGCGCTTCTCCGGCCCGGCCGTTTCGACCGCCGCGTCGTCGTGAACATGCCCGACGTAAAAGGCCGCGAGGAGATCCTCAAAGTGCATATCCGGAAGATCCCCCTCGACAAAGACGTGAACCTCAAGGTCCTCGCCCGCTCGACTCCCGGATTTTCCGGAGCGGACCTGGCCAACATGGTGAACGAAGCGGCTCTCAACGGAGCTCGGAACGCCCAAAGCACGGTGACCATGAAAGACATGGAATTCGCCAAGGACAAGGTCCTGATGGGCGTCGAACGCAAGAGCATGATCGTCAGCGAGGAAGAGAAGAGAAGCACGGCCTTCCACGAGGCCGGTCACGCGCTGATCGCGGCGCTCATCCCCGAAGCCGACCCGATCCACAAAGTCACGATCATTCCGAGAGGGCTGGCCATGGGCGTCACGCAGCAGCTCCCTCTCGACGACCGCTACACCTACAACAAGGATTATCTTGAAGCCCAGCTTTCGGTGCTTCTCGCGGGGCGCATCGCGGAGACCATTTTCCTCGGCCAGACGACGACGGGCGCGGCCAACGATTTCGAAAAAGCGACCGAGATCGCCCGGAAGATGGTCTGCCAGTGGGGAATGTCCGACCTCGGCCCCCTCACGTACGGCGAGACCGACGACCTCATCTTCCTCGGACGCGACCTGACGATGCACAAGAATTTCAGCGAAAAGACCTCCGAGATGATCGACGCGGAGGTCAAAAAGATCATCACCCGGAATTTCGGGCGGTCACAGGAGTTGATTGAGAAGAACAAGGCCAAGCTCAAAAAGATCGCCAAGCTCCTCCTCGAAAAGGAAAGCATCTCATCGGACGAAATCAACGCCATCGTCAAGATCAAGAAGCCTAAATCGATCAGAGAAAAAGCGGAGGCCAAAAACCTGCCGCCTTTGGATAAGCCCGAACCGGCCAAAGCGTAGAGGCGAGGTGAGGAAAGAATTCATCTTCCGGGTCAACGGAACGGCCCATCATCTCGGCATCCGGACCTGGCTCATGGGCATCACCAACGTCACGCCGGACTCGTTTTACGATGGCGGGGTCTATTTTGATCCGGCCAAAGCCGTCGACCGCGGCCTGGAAATGGCCGCGGGGGGAGCGGACATCATCGATGTCGGCGGCGAAAGCACGAAGCCCGGCTCCGACCCCGTCCCCGCGGACGAGGAACGCCGGCGCATCGTGCCGGTCGTGGCCGGCCTGCGGAAAAGAACGAAAGCCCTGATTTCCATCGATACCTCGAAACTCGAAGTGGCCGAGGCCGCCCTGGACGCCGGCGCGGACATCATCAACGATATCAACGCCTTCAGCCTCGATCCCCGGATTCTCGACCTCGCCGCTCGAAAAGACGCGGGCTTCATCCTGATGCACATGAAAGGGACTCCGAAAACCATGCAGGCCCGGCCCTCTTACGGCAATGTGATCCAGGAAATCCGGGCCTTCCTTGCCGATAAAATCGAGATCGCCCGGGCTTACGGCCTCGCCGGAGAAAACATCATCATTGACCCGGGCATCGGGTTCGGGAAACGCCTCGAGGACAACCTCGTCCTGCTGAACGGCCTCGACGCGTTCGCCGGGCTCGGGCGTCCCATCCTTGTCGGCGTGTCGCGCAAGTCGTTCATCGGCAAAATCCTCGATGCCCCGCCGCAGGAAAGGCTGGAGGGAACGATCGCGGCCGCGATCGTCAGCGTCGTCCGCGGAGCCCACATCCTCCGCGTCCACGACATCGACGCCGTCAAGCGGGCCGTCCTCGTCGCCGAAGCGATCCTGAGCGCCCGGACGGACGACCACTCGGGAACAGAGAAAATCGGATATGCTCACTAATCTTTCCACCGCCCTGCCGCGGTTCACGCTCGCCGACCTGGCCGACATCCTGATCGTCGCCCTTATTCTCTATTCGCTTTTTCTCCTGATCAAGGAAACCAAAGCCTACCAGATGGCCATCGGCTTGGGCCTGGTGGGAGTCCTCTTCCTCATCACGCAGTGGGGCAAGCTGGTCGTCTCCAACTGGTTAATCAAGAATTTCGTGACGTACCTGATCATCGCCGTCATCATCCTCTTCCAGGGCGAGATCCGGAGGTTTTTAACGGTCATCGGTTCCCGCTCGTTCCGCCGCCCCATCGTCTTGCGGTCGTTCCAGGAAAAAATCGAGGAACTGTTTTTGGCCGTGGACTATATGTCCCAAAAGAAGATCGGGGCCCTGATCGCCATCGAGAAGGAGATCTCGCTCGAAAATTATGCCGACCGGGGCACGAAGATCGACGCCGTCATCTCGTCGGACCTGCTCGTCTGCCTCTTCTTCCCGCATTCCCCGCTCCATGACGGCGCCGTGATCATCCGGGGCAGCAACATCAGGGCCGCCGGCTGCCTCCTTCCCCTCCCGGCCTCGCATAACCTGCGGGCGGGATTCGTGACGCGGACGCGGCACCTGGCCGCGATGGGCCTCTCCCATGAGACGGACGCCGCGATCATCGTCGTGTCCGAGGAAACGGGAGGCATTTCCCTGGCCGTTCACGGCGTTCTCCAGGGCCTCCAAGGAAAAGATGAACTTCAGGATCGTCTGATGGACTATCTCAAACAATGATCCACCATATCAAAGACTTAATCGTCCGGAACTGGGCTTGGAAATTGCTCTCTCTCGTCCTGGCTTTTTTCCTCTGGCTGACGCTCATCCCCGAGGAGAAAACCATTTCCGAAAAAACGTTCGTGGTGGCCTTGGAGACTCGGAACCTGCCGGCCGATTTCGAAATCATCGAAAAACCCCAGGCGACGCTCGATGTCACGGTCCGAGCGCCGAACCGGCTCTTAAGCCAGATCACGTCGGTCAACATCCAGGCTGTCTTGAGACTGGACAAGGCGACCATCAAACAGGAAGACTACCCGTTGAACCCGGAAATGATCACGGCCCCGGCCGGGGCCAAGGTCGTCCTGGTCATGCCGAACAAGGTCCACATGAAGCTCGACCGAAGCGTCGAGGTCATGATGGAGATCTCACCGGTCGTCATCGGGAAGGTCAAAGCGGGGTTGAAAATCGACAAGATCGAGCTCATCCCCTCCAAAGTCTTCGTCAGGGGGCCGGAGACAAAGATCAAGCCGAAGGATAGAATCCAGACGAGCCCCGTGGATATCACCGACCTGGCCCAATCCGCGGAATTCGAGGCCGACCTCATTCTGCCCAAGCCGGACCTCCGGTTCACGACCGCCCAGACAAAGGCCAAGGTCAAGATCGTCCTCGTCCAGAAATAGCCCCATGAAGAAACTGTTCGGGACGGACGGAATCCGGGCGGTCGCCGGTCAATTTCCTCTCGATTACCCTTCGATTCACGCGCTGGGAACCGCTTTGGTCGGCCTCTTGAGGGAAGAAGGGCTCGCGGCCAAGGCGCTGATCGGCCGCGATACGCGGGAATCGGGAACTTGGATGGAGCAAGCCCTGGCCCACGGCATCCGGGACGGCGGAGGGCGCGCGGTTTCTGCCGGCGTCATCCCGACGTCGAGCATCTCCTATTTGACCCAAAAGCACATCTTCTCGGCGGGCATCGTCATCTCCGCCTCGCACAATCCTTACCAGGACAACGGCATCAAGATTTTCTCCTCCCGGGGAACCAAGATCTCCGACGCCTGGGAAGCCCGGCTCGAAAAAGCGGTTCTTGCCGGGAAAAAACCGATCGAGGAAAAAAAGACGAAGGTCAGGCTCGAGACCAAATATCTGGCCGATTACAAAAGGTTTCTCCTGAGCCGGTTCGCTCATGTCCGGGTTCCGAGAGGAATGAAAGTCGTCCTGGACTGCTCCAACGGCGCGAGCTTTGAGGTCGCTCCCACGATCATGAAGGAGCTCGGATTCGACGTGGTCGCCATCGGAAACAAGCCCAACGGCAAAAACATCAACGCCGGATGCGGCTCGCTCCATCCTCACGCACTGGCGAAGACCGTCGCCGAGGTCCGCGCCGCCGTCGGGATCGCCTATGACGGCGACGCCGACCGGGCGCTCTGGGTCGACGAGAACGGGCGCATCCTGAACGGCGACCATACGCTCTACATCCTGGCCAGGTTCATGAAGGAAAAAGGCCACCTCAAATCGCGGACTGTCGTCGCGACGAGCATGACCAACATGGGGCTCGAGACCGCGCTCCGAAAAATGGGCCTCGCTCTTGTCCGGACCAAGGTGGGTGACAAATATGTCCTCGAGAAGATGATCGAGATCCGGTCCAATCTCGGCGGTGAACAGTCCGGCCACACCATCCTCCTCGACGAATGTCCGACGGGCGACGGCATCCTGACGAGCCTCAGGATGCTCGAAGTCATGATCGAGAAAAAAAGGCCCCTATCCAGCCTTGTTCGAGGCCTCGTCGAATACCCCCAGATCCTGCTGAACGTCCCCGTCGCCAAAAAACTCGATTTCAAAGACGTGCCCGAGATCGCCAAAGCCATGGCCAATGTCCAGCGGCGCTTAAAAGGCCGAGGCCGCCTCGACGTGCGGTACTCGGGAACGGAACCGCTGGCCCGCGTCATGGTCGAGGGCGAGGAGCTGAAGTTCATCCAGAAATGCGCGCAGGGGATCGCCGAGGCCATCAAGAGAAATTTGGGGACATCATAAAAGAAGGAGATCGCTATGAGACTCTCTGTCAATGTCGATCATTTCGCCTCGCTGCGCGAAGCGCGGCGGGCCGCGGAACCCGAACCCGTGCTGACGGCTCTGCTCGCCGAACAGGCCGGGGCGGATGGGATCACGGCCCACCTGCGGAGCGACCGCCGGCATATCAAAGAACGCGACCTGCGGATCATCCGGGACGTCATCAAGACCAGGCTGACGCTCGAAATGGCCGCGACCGACGACATGAAAAAGGTCGCCCTCGAGATCAAGCCGGACACCGTCTGCCTCGTCCCCGAGCGGCCCGAGGAATTGACGACGACGGGAGGTCTGGATGTCATCGCCCAGCGGAAACCCCTGACCGCGTTCATCAAAGAGCTGAATCAGGGGAAGATCCGGGTCAGCATCTTCGTCGATCCGGACCTCGAACAGATCGACGCCTGCGGTAAGCTCGGCGTTCCGCAGATCGAGATCCATTCGGGCATCTACGCCGACCTGAAGCCGGGCCCGGCGCGGGATAAGGCTCTGTCCGACATCGTGAAGGCCGCCGAGTTCGGGCACAAGCTGGGCATCGAGGTCACGGCCGGCCACGGGCTCGATTACCACAACGTCCGGCCGATCGTCGCGATTCCCGAGATCACCGAATTGAGCATTGGATTTTCGATCGTAGCCCGTTCGGCCGTGGTCGGAATTTCGCGGGCCGTCCGCGAGATGATCGCATTATTGGCAGGGCCATGAATCTCAAAATCGACATCGATCGTCTGAGAGGCGACCTCGAAGATCTCGGCCGGATCGGCCGCGATCCGGACGGCGGCATCACGAGGCCGTCCTTCAGCCGGGCTGACCTCGAGGCGCGCGACTGGCTCGCGGAGAAAATTCACGAGGCCGGGCTCGACTACCGCCTCGACGGGGCGGGAAATATCTTCGGGCGGATGGGAGGGCCGGGTAAAACCGTCATGGTCGGCTCCCATATCGACACCGTGGTCGGCGGAGGAATGTTCGACGGCTCCATCGGCGTTCTTTCCGGGCTGGAATGCCTGCGGACGATCAAGGAAAGCGGGCTCAAATTATCCCGGCCGCTGGAATTGGCCTCATTCACCGACGAAGAAGGCAACCTGGTCGGCGACTTTCTCGGAAGCCGGGCCTTCATCGGCGGGCTGAACGCCGAGGCCCTGGAAAAAGGGCTGACCCAATTCGGCCGACCGCTCAAAGACGTCTTGAAGGGCACGGCCTTCACGATTGAGAGCATCCTCGAAGCCCACGGGTCCGCGTCCGAAATCGCGACCTATCTCGAGCTCCATATCGAGCAGGGGCCGGTGCTCGAAACCGAGGAGATTCCCATCGGCATCGTCAGCGGCATCGCCGGCAAGTATTACCGCTGGTGCTCGTTTCTCGGCACCGCCGGTCACGCGGGGACGACGCCCATCGAGCTGCGACAGGACGCGTTTCTCGGACTGGCCGATTTCGCCCTCCGGAGCACGCAGCACGTCGCCACGCACCATTATGGGAGCATGGTCACGATCGGCAAGGTCCGGGTGATGCCGGGCGCGTTCAGCATCGTGCCCGGGCAGGCCGATTTCTCATTCGAATTCCGGAGCCATTCCAGGGAAACGCTGGAAGCCTTGGAGAGGGAGTTGTTCGATCTCGCCGGGGACGTCGCCGCCACGCGTGGGCTGGCCTTCGCCTCGAAGATCATCGACCGGACCGAGCCGGTGAGCATTGCGCCTTGGTTAACGGACCTCCTCAAGGAGGAGAGCGAGAGACTCGGTTATCCCTATCTTCTTCTCCCGAGCGGGGCGGGCCACGACGCGCAGATTCTCGCGGCGAAGACGGATGTGGCCATGATCTTCATCCCCAGCCCGGACGGGATCAGCCATTCTCCCAGGGAAAGCGTGCGTTGGGAGGATTTGGAAAAAGGCGCGAACCTCTTGCTCCAGGCGCTGGTCAGGCTGGCCGAATAGAAAACGCGGACCTGTCGTTTATTCGCAAGAGGAATCCCCTTCCTAATAGTCTCCGGAATTGTCCTTGAACGTCCGGCCTTTTTTTATTTCCGCGCGTTTGTGTTTATCCGCCAGCATTTTGTCCTTAGCCCGTTTCGAGCGTTTCCTCTTTTGCCTCCGAATCTTCTCGATCCTCTGCTGTTCCGCGCTCTCTTTCCCGCGGACCCGCGCTTCGATTTTGTCGGTCAGGATGCGGCGCGCGAAAAACCTGTTCAGCGCCTGGGACCGTTCCTGCTGGCATTTGACTTCGATCCCGGTCGGAACATGCTTGAGGTAGACGCACGTCTCGACCTTGTTGACGTTCTGGCCCCCTTTCCCCTGGGAACGGACGAATTTCTCGATGATATCGCTCTCGCGGATGTCGAACGCCTCCATCTTGCGCCGCAGGGCGCTCTCTTTTTGCGGACTGACGCCGAACGAAAACATGACGCGATTCATATAACATAATTGACCGGACGCTTCAATTTCTATACACTTCTTTTTTTCCGAAAGGAGCGCACGATGAAACCCGTCAAAATCATATTCTCCGGTCTCGTTGTCCTGCTTATCGGCTTCGGCCTGACGAGCGGGCTGGCCCAGACCCCGAAGCCGCCGCTGACCGTGGCCGAAGAGACAAATTACGCGGCGACCTCCCGCTACGCCGACGTCATGAATTTCATCCGGGAGATGCAGAAGCAGAGCCCGCTCCTTCGCCTCGAAACGCTCTGCCGGAGCGCCGAAGGCCGCGACGTTCCGCTCCTCGTCATCGGCAGTCCGGTCCCCGTCTCGCCGATCGAGCCCCGCGCCGCCAAAAAGGCCGTGATCTACATCCAGGCCAATATTCACGCCGGCGAGGTCGAAGGCAAGGAAGCCTCGCTGATGATGATTCGGGATATCCTCCAGCAGGCCAAGCCGCCCTACCTCGACAAGCTCATCCTCCTGGTCGCGCCGATCTTCAACGCGGACGGCAACGAGAAGATCAACCCCAACAACCGCCGCCAGCAACCCGGCCCCGAGCAGGGCGTCGGCGTCCGGACCAACGGCCAGAACCTCGACCTCAACCGGGACGCCATCAAACTGGAAAGCTATGAGGTCGCGGGCCTCCTCCAAAACGTCCTCATTCGCTGGGACCCGCTTCTCCTCATCGACTGCCACACGACGGACGGCGCTTACCACGAGCAGACCGTCACGTATTCCTGGCCGATCAACCCCAACGGCGACCAGGCCCTCATCGATTTCCAGCGCTTCAAGATGATGCCCGAGATCGAAAAGATCATGAAGGACAAGTACAAGACGCTCGCCCTCGGCTACGGCGGCTTCCGCGACGCGAGGGCGCCCGAAAAGGGCTGGGAGACCCTCGAGCCCCAACCGCGATACATCACGAATTACATCGGCGTCCGCAACCGCCTGGCCATCCTGGACGAAAATTACGTCCACGCCGATTTCAAGACGCGCGTAGCGGGAAGTTACGCCCTCCTGCTCGCGACTCTGGATTACTGCTACGCCCATGCCGACGAGCTGTTGAAGATGGTCGCCGACGCCGATGCGCGCACGGTCGCGAGGGGTCAAGCGCCCAAGCCGGCGGACGTCTTCGGCGTCGAATTCGAGCTCAAAGCCCTGCCCAACCCGATCACGGTCCTGGGCTACGAGATGGAGGTCAGCCAGCAGCCGGGATCACCGTATCCCCAAATGAAAAGGACGGACAAGAAAAAGACCTACGTCATTCCCTATTTCGCCGATTTCGTTCACAAGCGGACCGTGGCATTCCCGGCCGGATACCTCATGCCGGCCGCGACGCCCGAAGTCGTCCGCAAACTCATCCAGCACGGCCTGCTCGTCGAGCGGCTGATCCAACCCGCGACACTCGAAGTCGACGCGTTCAAGATGAAGGAAGTCAAGGGCGCCGAGCGCCTCTATCAGGGCCACCGGACCAACGCCATCAAAGGGGATTACGCCAGGACGTCGATGGAATTCCCGGCCGGGACGGTCTTCGTCACGACGGCCCAGCCGCTGGCGAATGTCGCGGCTTATCTCTTGGAGCCTGAAAGCGACGACGGTCTGCTGGTTTGGAACTACTTCGACAAAGATCTCGCTTCGGGAGGGTTCGGCGGAGGCCCTTCGGCGTTCCCCATCTATAAGCTGATGAAACCCGCAGCGATGGTGAAGGAAACGATCAAGTAAAAGAAAATCGTCCCCCCGCGCTATTTCTTCTTTTTTTTCTTGGCCGCGACGATATACTTGCCGCAATTTTCGCAGACGTAAATGTCGTTGCTGCCTTCGATCGCCGAGCTCATCTGAGTGGAGATGTTGATATTGCAGCTCTGGCAGGCGCCGTCTTCGACTTCGGCCACGGCGAATCCGTAGCGTTCCATGAGCCGGTCGAAGCGCGCGAGCAGGGCCTGGTCGAGCTCCTCGCGGATGATGGCGGCCTGGGCCTCGAGGGGTTTTTTCTGAGCCTTGGTCGCCTTTTCCTTTTTGATCTCGATTTCCTGGAGTTTCCTCAAGAGGCCGGCGCGGCTGACGATCTTGTCTTCGTGAGGCAGCCTCAGCTCGATTTCGGACAGGACGTCGAAGAGAGCGGTCTTGTCCTTGGCCTCGAAAACCCTCTGCCGGAAATCCTGGCGTCTCAAAAAATGGGCGAGGCCGGCGAAGAGGTGGTTAAAGAGGCCCGGGAGCGACGGGTTCCAGATGACCAGGATGATGAGCCGGACTTTTTTCTTGTCCGGAGATTCGAAATCGATGCCGTTCTCGGACCGGCCGACGGCGATGGCCATCTCTCCGCCCGTGTCCACGCGGGCGTGCGGCACGGCGACGCCCTCGCCCAACGCCGTGGATTCGAGATTTTCGCGATCGATCAGCCTCGTCAGAATGAGCTTCTTGTTCAGGACATGTTTGTGTTTGGCCAGGACATCGAGGAGCTCTTCGATCGCGTGGATTTTATCCTTGGCTTTGAGATCGTGGATGATATGGCCGGGTTTGAGATAATCAGAAAGGTACGTGATTCCCGAAATCTCTTTACCGTCCATGAACTAAAATTATAGCACAAAAAGGCGCTTTTACGAAACGTCTTTTTTCGAGACGATCGCCCCGAGCTCATAGGTTTCGCGGATTCCCGCCAGGCCGACGGCCCGCGACGCCAGCGCGACGCCCGCCGCGGCCGCTTCGAACACGGGACGGTTGCCCGCGAGGGCCTGCATGGCCTTCGCGCAAAAAACGTCGCCGCAGCCCGTCGTGTCCACAACGGCGCCAGCCTCGGGCGCCCGCACGAGTCGCGATTCTTCCGGCGTCGTGACTCGAACGCCGTCTTTGCCCATGGTCACGAAAACGGCTTTAACGCCGACGCCGAAGGCGGCCTCCGCGAAAGCGGGAATTTCCCCCGGGTCCGGCCAACGATCGGGATGGCCGAGAAGCGACGCCACCTCCTGTCGATTGGCCTGGAGATAGGCCGCGCCTCTCGCGTAGTCCAGCCAATCGGGGACGGCGACGTATTCCCTGTGCGTGCGCAGCTTTTTCTCCAGGGCGAGCGAATGGATATCGAGCCAGACAGGACACGCCGCATGATCCACGATACGGCGCCAATCCGCGAGCGTCACATCGAAGCCCGAATTGAAAACCATGAGGAGCATATCCAGGCGAGAGATCCCGGCGAGAACGGCCGCGGCATCGAGGGGCGCGACGACGGAGGCGAGGATCTCCTCCCGCTCCTTGAGTTTTTCGGAATAGCGGAGGAAGACCTGATTGCCGGACCCTTTGACGAAACGCAGCCCCTCCCGGCGAAGAGTTTTCCAGCCGCCGATCAGATCTTCGACGTCCGTCTTCATCTCCAGGCCGCAGTTCGCGTGGAGAAAGACGTCCTCGCCCAGGCCGCACAGCACCGCCGCCTGGTAGAGAATTCCGCCGAGCCCATGATATGTCCTCCCGGAATCCTGGGTGATGTGATCCGAGGTGATGGTCCCGATCAGGCCGAAATTGCTCATGTCCGTGCGGCCCCATGGTAAGCGAGCGCGTCGGAAATATCAACCCATTCGACTCCCCGGGCTTTGCAGTCCTCATTCGCGAAGCAAATGAGGGCGGGCTGAAGCCCGGGGTATGCTCAGGGTTAATACTGAGCGGCGCTTTTTACCCCGATTTAAAAATCGGGGTTTGGCGCCGTCGAACGTATCAAGGAAGGGAAAACCCGGCCGGTGGACAGTTTCTGGGACTTGATTCCCTGTCCCTAGGGAAAGGCCGACGGCACGGTCATCCGCGATTCCGGACCGAGTCATTTGACCGCGCTATCATATTTCGATAGTATTCATGGGGATGGATTTTACCGGAAACAAAGGAGCGTTATTATGAAAAAAGATATCCGCATCGCGGCCGTCGCGTTCGTCGCGATTTTCCTGGCGGCGCACGTCGCGGGCTCGAGCGCCGGCCAGCCCCAGCCGGAGCCCAAGGCTTCGCCCCCGATCCTCGTAACGTCTTGCGGCCAGAGCGAGGGTCCGTCCATGTTGAACACGATCCTCAAACGCGTCGGCGTCGTTTACGACATCGTCCCCTTGGCCACAGTCAGCGACCTCAAGGCCAAGGGCTACAAAACGCTGATCATCACCATGGGCGCCAGCCTCAAGGGCATGGGCGCGGCGGGCATTTCGATCGACGACGAGCTCAAGCGGATATCCGAGCTCATCGACGCGGCGAGAAAAGCGAAGATCACCATCATCGGCGGCCACATCGAAGGCATTAAGCGGCGGGCCCAGGGCGCCGATCCCGGCGACACGACGGACGAGCAGAGCATCGACACCGTGGCTCCCAAATCCGATATTCTCTTCGTCAAGAAAGAGGGCAACGCCGACGGCCGGTTCACGACGATCTCCCAGGGCAAGAAAATCCCCATGGTCGAATTCGAAAAGAACATGGATATGGTGGCCGCCCTCGAAAAGATATTCAAATAGAAGCGGGAACGCCCCGAACGATAGGGGAAACGCCTCGCTTTTTTCGCCAGTCAAGGGACGAGCCTTCGCGGCGGAAGCGGATCCCCAGGCAAAGCCTGGGGCCCCTGACGCCGCCCCGGCCGCCGGGGAGGCGTCCCCGTTGTTTTATTTCTGCTGGATCTTCACGAATCCGGCTTTTTCCAGAGCCCGGAAATAATTCTCGACGTCTTTGATGCCGACGGCCCCGGCTTCGGCTTCCGCGGCATTGTGAATGGCGAGGATGCTCCGTTTCCCGTCGATATAGTTCCGAATCGCGCTCTCGGCTCGCCCAAGCGAATACGCCGGCGCGTCTTTCATGTCCCGGCGCAGGGCCGCGAACCCCCTATTGTCGAAAGGCCCCTGCATTTTCTCGGTTTTGACCGGGACGAGCTTGCCGGCGCGGAGCTCATCCGCGGTCAGCAGGATCCGCTGAGGGATGAGGGTCTCTTTCAGGCATCGGTTCCGGTAAATCTGCTCGAGCTCCCGGTCATAGGGCAGTCGCAGATCTTCGAATGTCTTGATCTGGGTTCTGAGAAAGGTCTCGAGCGCAGCGTCGTTTTTAATGAAGAACCTGATCGAGCCCAGCGTCTCCTGCTCGTGGTTGACGGCCTGGTCGAGGATATTGTCCGCCTCCCTATAGGCCTCGTGGACCTTGGTCTTGTCGGCATCGAGGAGGAGGTTCACGGCCCGCGCTTTCTCCTTGCCTAAGCGGGCATAGGACCGCATTGACACCTCGTTGATCAGCCACGAGATTTCCGCGGGGCCGCCGCCGGCCAGAAAGACCGCCGCCGCCGCGCCGATGAAAGCGACGCGCTTGAGTTCCGTCGCGTCGGACTTGTCGACCGTGTCGCGGTTCGTGTGATACCACTGGTCAGGCCAGACGATGAGCATGACGGCCGGCACGCGGACTCCGCTGTCGTCGAAGACGACGTGGTCGCTGCCGCCGGAATAGGGATCTATGACGTAATAAAAAGGATCGCGCGAGCCGTTGGGCGACCAGATCGGAAGATACGCCTCGGTACGCTCGTTGTTGCGCTGGGTCGTTCCGACCCATTCGAAAAGGGCTCCCATGACGTCGTTGAGGTAGGTGGCGAGATACCAGGGGGCCTGGACGAGCTCCGTCAGACTCTGGTTCTTGATCAGGCCCTCGCCGACCATATCCTCGTTGATGTCGGCGAAGAACTTCCTGACGATATCCGGATATGTCTTGATATAGGCCTGCGTCCCGGAGATTTCCGGCACGAAGAGAAAGCGGACCGATCTCTTGAGCGGCGGGATCTTGCCGTCGTCCATGAGTTTTCTGAGCGTGCGCGCCGTCTCGAGGATCGCCACGCAGCCGCTGATGTTGTCGTTGGCGCCCTGCTTGGCAAAACCTTCGAAAAGGTGGGCGGTGAAGACGAGCTCCTCGTTCGGGAATTCCTTGCCCGGGATAAAGGCCTCGACCATCTGCTCTTTATACGGAACCATCTGGGCCTTGGCCACGGCCCGGACTTCGATCTTCGTCCCGCGCTCGAGCTGGTCGCGGAGGTCGTTTCCCAGGCGCGTCGAGATCATGAAGCCGAAGGTTTTTTTCTGTTCCTCGGCGGCCCGGATCGAGCTCCAGCCGACTTCGTCGGGGTCGAATTCCGGATGGCCCGAGGCATAGGCGATGATCCCCAGCGCGCTGAGCTGATCGACGGCCAGCGCCTGGGCTCCGCCGGGAGATCCGTTGACCAGGACGATCTTGCCTTTGACGTCCTTGCCGTCGTAATAGTCCTTGCGGTTGCCCGGGCCGACATAGACAAGCTCGGCGGTCGTGTCCGTCGAGACACTTCCCGAACAGAGCGACGCCGCGATCTCCTTGAGATCGGCGATCTTCCGCTTCATAGGTTTCGTGATCCACAGCTCGCCCATCTCGGCGTCCCAGGTGAGCGGGCCGCGCGTGGGAAGGTCGATGATCCGGGAATCTTTGATGCCGTATTCCTTGAGTTTGTCGAGAACGAACGCGGCGTCGAAATATCCGTTGATATATTCCTCGGGCGGGCGGTTGTGGTTGACTCCGGCGATGAGGATTTCGTTCTGGAGCGCCAGGTCGCCGGAGACCTCGTTGATGATCTCCTGGAGAAGGCTGAACGGAAGGAGCGTCTTGGGAACGCCTTCCGCGGGCTGGGCGGCCGCGAATCGGGCGGCGCAGAATATGAGGAACGATGCGATGATGATCTTTTTCATGGCGCCTCCTAAGCCCTCTATTCTATAAGATTGAAAAAATATGTAAATACTCCATATCGTAGCTCCATGACCCATGGACATGTCCCCGAAACTGTACTACGGTCAGGCATCGAGACGATTGAAAAAAAAGCATATTTCATCTAGAGTAAAACTTTATGGCCTGACGGATTCCTTTTAAGGAGGGCCGGCCCATGAGCATGACGACCTCGGCAACGATCATCTTGGCGGCGATGGTCGCGGCCTACATCGTCGCGAAGATCTTCAAGATTTCGACCGAGCTCTCGATGCTCGGCGCCGCCCTCGTCGGCGGACTCGTCGGAGGGGCGGGCATCCCGGCCCGCCACATCGCGGAAGGGGCGTTTACCTATCTCGACATCTGCTTGATCTTCATCACCGCCACTCTCTTCATGAATCTCCTCAAGGAATCCGGCGGCGTGGCGTTCGTCATCCGACGCATCCTGCGGCGGTTCCATCGCCGCAAGTTCCTGCTCTTCGTCATGTTGGCCGTGCTCATGCTGATTCCAGGGATGCTCACGGGCGCGGGAAGCGTGACCGTCCTGATCGTCGGCGGCATGGTCGCGACCGTCCTCGGCTATATGGGAATTCCCAAGCCGAAGGCCGCGGCGATCGTCTTCGTCATCGCCGGGTTGAGCGCCGCCGCGCCCCCCGTCAGTCTTTGGGCGATGCTCACGGCGGCCGGCGTCAACATGCCTTATGTGGGATTCTTCCTGCCCCTGATGATCCCCTGCCTCCTGTTGGCGCTGCTGACGATCTTCATCCTGGGATGGAAATCCAAGCCGGCGGATCTCGCCTCGGCCTTGAAAGAGCTGCCCGAACCCCCGGCCGGCATGAACTGGCTGAAAATCGCGATTCCCTTTCTTGGCTTTTTCGCCCTCATCATCGCCGGGCGCGTCTGGCCGTTCGACTTCCCGATCATGGGCTTGCCCCTGATGTTCGCCTGCTCCGCGGTTTTTACCCTCGTTTTATCGCCGGTCAAGATCGACGTTCTCGAGGTCTCCAGAAAAACGATCCACCAGCTCCTGCCGCTGATCGGAACGCTGACCTGCGCCGGCATCCTGGTCCAGATCATGACGCTGACGGGCGTCCGCGGCCTGATCTCCGTGACGGTCGTCACGCTCCCGGTCATGATCGTCATCCTGACCCTTTTCCTGACGCTGCCCGTTTCCGAATCCGTGCTCATGTGGGGCGCGGCCCCGGTGCTCGGCGTGCCGCTCGTCCTGCTCTTCAACCACATCAACCTCAACCCCATCATCGCCCTGGCGGGCATGAGCGTCATCTGGCCGCTGGGCGACGCGCTTCCGCCGACGGCCATCATCGGCCGGCTGACCGTGGAAACCGTCGGGATGAAAGAAAAATATACGGCCTTCCTGAAATACTGCATCGTTCCGGCGATCCTCATCATCATCGTCGGGACGCTGATGGTCGTCTTCAGCAAGAAGTTGGCTTTTTTAACGGTCTTTTAAGGGGAAACGACGATGATCATTACCATCCTTTATTATATCCTGATCGCGTTCGTGGTCTTCCTGATGGGTTGGAACCTCGTCAAAAGCAAAAAATGGCAGGAGGAAATACTCTACGTGATCGTCCTTCTCCCGTTTTTGCTGCGGCTGCTGCGCTTGAAATAGGAGAAGCATTATGAACGCGCGCAAAACCGTCATCATCGTCCTGGGCCTCGTTCTCGCCGGCTTTTCCGGACTGAGCTTTTACAAGAGCCGCCGTCTCCGGGAGCCCGTCGTGATCGGCCCGTCCGTCACCAGGGTCGAGAAGCTCAGCGAATATTTCCCGGCCATCAAAGGCAGCGCGAACGACGCCAACGTCTATGTCCTCGAAGGCGCGAAAAAAGGCGGCACGTTCCTCATCCTCGGCGGATCGCATCCTGAGGAGCCGGCAGGGCGCCTCGTCACCTGGATCCTGACCGAAAACGCGGTCCTGGAACAAGGCCGGATCTTCGTTCTGAACTCGGCCGGCCGGAGCGCGACGACCGTCACGCGCCCTGGCGGAGCCTATCCGGAATCATACACGATCAAGACGCCCTGGGGAGGGCAGACGTTCAGGATGGGAGACCGGTGGGCGAACCCCCTGGACCAGTGGCCCGATCCCGAAGTCTATATCCACTACCCGACACGCCAGAATCTGGCCTACATGGATATCCGGAACCTGAACCGGGCCTGGCCCGGACGCCGAAACGGCACCCTCACGGAAAAGACGTGCTATGCCCTGACCGCGCTCATCAACAAGGAAAACGTGGACGTCGTCATCGACCTCCACGAAGCCGAGCTCCAGTATCCCGTCATCAGCACGATCGTCGCCCACGAGAAGGGCCTCGAAATCGCGGCCATGGCCTCCATGGTTCTCAGCGACGAGGAGTTCAAGATCGGGATGGAGAAATCGCCCCCGGAGCTGCGCGGGCTTTCCCACCGCGAAATCGGCGACCATACGAAGGCCATCCCGCTCCTGTTCGAGACTCCAGAGCCGTTCCTCGACGCGACGCGCGGACGGACGGACGAGAAACTTCTGCTCGAGGGCAAGGACGAATTCGTCGTCAGGGCCGGAAAACGCGGGCTGCTTTATGAAAAAATCGACGAAAAAGGCTGGCCGATCGACGTCCGCGTCGGACGCCACTGCTCGACCATCATCCAGGTCCTCGCCGTCTGGTCGCAGGACCATGCAGATAAGGCCGTAACGATGAAAAACGTCCCCAAATACGCGGAGGTCATCCAAAAAGGGACCGGCGCTTTTCTGCGCGACCCGGCCAAGGCTGACCCGAAACTCATTTATTTCGAATAATATTCGGGACCGCCCTCAAACAGCGTCCCCGAAACGAAAGGAATATTTTATGCGCACTTATGAATCCATTGGTCTCGGCATTCCTGAAATCCTCCTGCCCAAGGCGGGTGTGGATCTGACGAAATGGGCCGTCATCGCCTGCGACCAATACACCTCCGAACCGGAATACTGGCAAAAGGCCGCGGACCTCGTCGGTGACGCTCCTTCCACGCTGAACATCATCTATCCCGAAGTCTATCTCGGGGAGAAAAACCCGGAGGCGAGGATCGCGAATATCCGGGAGTCGATGAACCGGTACCTGACCCAGGCTTTGTCGGCGGCTATGGAGGGATTCATCTATGTCGAGCGCACGGTCGGAGGCCGCGCGCGCAAGGGCTTGATGGCCTGCCTCGACCTCGAACATTACGATTTTCGCAAAGGGTCCACGAGTCTCATCCGGGCCACGGAAGGGACGATCATGGACAGGATTCCGCCGCGCGTCAAAATCCGCGAAGGCGCCCCCATCGAGAGCCCGCATATCATGGTCCTGATCGACGATCCGGCCCAAACGGTCATCGGGCCGCTCGCCGCGAACAAGGCCAGGCTCCGGAAGCTCTATGATTTCGATCTGATGCTGGGCTCGGGCCGCCTCGCCGGATACCGCGTGGAGAACCCGGATTTGGAAGCCGGCGTCCTCAGCGGCCTCAAGGCGCTGGCCGATCCAAAGAGTTTCATCGAAAAATACGGCCTCAAACCCGGCGCGCCCGTCCTCCTCTTCGCCATGGGCGACGGGAACCATTCGCTGGCCACGGCCAAGACCATCTGGGAAAAGGTCAAGGAAAGCGCTTTCTACAAGAGTGCGATCATGAAGTCTCCTCTGCGCTACGCGCTCGTGGAACTCGTCAATCTTCACGACGAAGCGCTGGTCTTCGAGCCGATCCACCGGGTGCTCTTCGGCCTTGCGGCAGGCCCAAGCCTCGTCGACAAGATGAATGAATTCTATCCGGGAAAATGCCGCCGATCCGCCGCGGCGAGCCTGGACGAGATGAAGGCGGCCGTGGACCATCCAAAGGAAAGCGCCCACAAGATCGGGACCATCTCAGACGCCGGTTTCGGCATCCTCGAAATCGCGCGGCCCGCGTCCAACCTTCCCCTCGGAACGCTCCAGAACTTCCTGGATGCATTCATGAAGGCCGGTGGCGCCCGCGAGATCGACTACGTCCACGGCACGGAATCCGTCATCCAGATCGGGAAAAAGCCGGGCAACATCGGGTTGTATCTGCCGGCGATGAAAAAAGATGAATTGTTCCGGACGGTCATCCTGGACGGCGCTCTGCCGCGCAAGACGTTTTCCATGGGGGAAGCTTACGAAAAACGGTTCTACATGGAAGCGCGGAAGCTTTTTTAGCCGTCTCCGCTAAAAAGATTTGGGATTTCGCTTTCCAGCGCCTTGGGATAGGAAGAGAAGGAAGCTCGCTCTCTTTCCCCGAGCGAAGCGGCATTTTGTCTTCTCATAAGGTCGCGATGATCCCCGTCAGGACGGCGAGGTGATTCTGGTCGCCTATGGATAGCGCCTTAAAGAGCTTTTTCAGGGAGGGATCTCCGATCTCCACGGAGATGCCCAAGTGGACGCGCTCGAATCGCTTCTCCAATTCGAGGAGTCTTTTCAATCCCTCCGAAAAGCCCAGTCCCGCATCGAGCTCGGACAACAACGCGCCGGAGCCATCCAATCCCGAGCGCATTTCTTCGTCTTCGAGTTGAACCCCTACGAACAAATCCGGCATCTCCTTTAAATAGTTTTTCCCTGTCCGCAACGTATTGGCGTGATTGATTTCTTCCCCGGACAGGGACATCAGACGTTTGGATAACGACGCGTCGTTCGTCAGGCCGGCTATCTTTTCATAAATCTTGGAAATCTTCAATTCCAATTCGGTTCCCAAATCAAGAAACCTTTCGATGTCCATGATCGCCCTCCGTCTCCCGGGATGTGGGGGCGCTGAAGCCCCGAAATGATAAGCATATAAGAAAAAAATGGGGAGATCAAGAAAGAATGCGGACACGAATCAAAGCTTGCGAGAAACCAGAGCAACGGACGCGAGCATCAAACCGATATAAATACCGACGAGGATAATTTCCGGACGGCCGGTTTTTGCCGAGCCCAGGAAAAGGCTCCCCTCGCCCGGCCCCGGCAGGGGGACGGGGTCCCACGGCAAACCGTATCGATCGGCCAGCCCTTTGACATAAAGGAGATGGATGACAGGGATTTTCCGCGAAGCCATCTCCTGGATGACCCCCCTTTTCGCCGGCGGCGGCATATCCGCCACATCCGTGAGCCCCGGCTTCAATTTCAGGATGGTCGAATCCGTCCCCATATTGGCCCAACTCCCCCCGACGTTGATGAAAGCCTTGATTCCGCCGGGGCCGGCCTTCTCGTTATAAAGGCTCATGCGTTTGCGAACGTTCGCCGCGAGATCAGGCTCCCGGAGGAAAAAGATCTCCGTTTTTCCGATCTTTTCCGCAAGGAACGTCCGGCCTTCCCCGGACATATCCGAGCCGTTATCGCGCTCTCCGCCGACGGCCAGGGCGACCGGTCGAACGTCGAGGATACCGTTCTCGCGGAGACATTGGAACATCTCCAGCAGGGTGAATTCGGGCTTATTGGCCCCCCAATTCGAGGCGCCCAGAGAACAGATCACGACCGGCTTGGCTTCGAGAGCTTCGACCGCGCATAAAGAAGCGACGACCAGAGCCGGAAAAGAACTCGAGGCTCCGATCGCCACCGCGTCGCCGCGCTTGACGCCGGCCTGCTTCAAAAACAGGGCCACGAGCCCGCCGAAATTCGGGTTGGTCGTCGTCCTCTTCGCTTCCAAATTTCCGAGCGACGTCGTGATCGGCGACGATTCCCGTCCGATCAATCCCGTTCGGTTGAGATCCACATGGGGGTCGATGGCGACGTTTTTTAGCTTTGCGCATCCGCTTAAAGCCTCCGCGGCCTTGGCCATGATTTCAGAAGCCCTGACCAGGTCTCGATCCTTGACCGTCCGGCCGCCGCTCGGAACCCATTTGTAAAGGCCGAAGAAAAGAAGGCCGACGAGGGCAGGGATCAGAATGAGCTTGTCTTTTTTCATAAGAGCGCCACGAGACGGGCCAGGAAATACGTCAGCACCGACGCCGTGGCCAGCGAAGCGAGCGTCGGAACGATTTTTTGTCGGGCGAGATTACTGGCCAGGAGTCCGGGAATGATCCAGCCAATGACCCGGAGGTCGAGCGGGGCGGCGAAGAGGCGCGGCCAGAGCAGAAACCAGAGCTGGCCGAAAAACCCTCCGAGGAGGAGGAGAAGGACGAACCGGCGCCGGCCGAAGAGAAGGAAATAACGGCCGAGTACCTTATAACAGGCAAGCGAGAGAAAGGCGGCCAGGACCGTGGCGACAACGCGAAGCGGCTGATCCAGATAAAGCGCGATGAGGGCTGGGACAATGATGCCGCCGGGCAGGATTCCCGTTATTTCCGTGTAGAGAAGGGCGACGACGAGGCCGATGAGGATGGTCGTCGTCATAAAACCACCCCTATCCGCGCCCAATGATCGACGATCTCTTGGCCGAGTCCGCCCATATTGCCCATGCCGATGACGGCGCCTCCATCTCGTTCCAGGGCGAACAGCTCATCCATGATGATTTGCGGCCGGCGCTCCGGCCACGCGGAAACCTTCGTCTTCGACGAGGGCCCGGCCAGCCTCTTATGTCCAAGAGCGCGCGCGTGGTCTCCGACGATGATCAGGCGGGCGAAGCCCTCGAAAAATCCCGCCCGAAGCGCGCCGAGCCACTGCCGGGTCCGGTCGCCCCTATCCTCGCGCAGGTTCAGAAGCGCGATCATCGGCAGAGGGAGCTGCGGATATTTCTCGCGCAACAAGGCCAAAGCCTTCTGCGTGGATTCGGGCTCATTGGCCGCAAAGGCGTTGGCCAGATACCACGCGCCGTTCGCGCCGTCCGGGGTCGTTCTCCAGATTTTAAGCCCGCCAAAATCGGATCGGGCACGAGCCATTCCCCGCAGAGCCGTGTCTTTCGGAACGCCTATATATTCGGCCACGGCCAGGGCCAGGTTTATGTTCTCCGTGAATTCCCGCCCCATCGCGCCCTCGCTGCCGGAGGCTGTCGGAATCTTGATGATCCGCGTTTCCCGTTCCTCGGCCGCCTTCTCGAAAACGAAATAAAATTCCTCCTCGGGAACGATCAATGCGCCTCCGTGCGGGACGGCCGCGGCCAGAGACGCGGCGATTTCCTCTTTTGTCCGGCCCATGTCGTCCATGTGGTCCAAACGGACATTCGTGACGGCCAGAATCCGAGGCTTTAAAAGTTTTTCCGACTCGGCCTTCAGCATCTCGGGCCGGATGCTCATCATCTCGACGACGATCGCGCCGGCGCGCAGGTCGAAGGCCGATTTCAGGACTTCTTTCTGCTCCAAAATCGACGGCCGGCCGGACCGTCCGATCTCTCTCTCCGCGCCGTCCGGGAATATCAGGACGGGTTTCGACCCCGTCGTCTTGGCCAGCACGCGGTAACCTTCCTCCCGCAGCGCGGCGGCGATGAGCCGCGTCACCGTCGATTTTCCCCTGGTTCCCGTGACACAAATGCGCAAAGGGAGG